>QWCL01000159.1_pt1 | contig 34425 bp, 14 predicted proteins | sample 1972551 | NCBI WGS metagenome assembly QWCL01 (sample SAMN09866709, study PRJNA288562) | Human oral metagenome isolate term2_saliva, whole genome shotgun sequencing... | isolation source: mouth | host: Homo sapiens | place: USA: California
AAATTAGCAGCATAGCTGCAGTAAATAACGAATTATGTGGTAGACAAGGTAAAGGAAGAATAGAAAAGAGGATGTATCAATTTTGACACACCCTCTTTTTTCGTGGGGAAGAGGGCAGGGTTAGAAAGATAGCGGCCCCTCCCCCGACCCCTCCCCCGAAGGGAGGGGAGTGATCACCGAGATACCCCTATGGGTTAGAGGCCCCTCCCCCTTCCCCTCCCCAAAAGGAAGGGGAGTGATCACCGAGATACCCCTATAAAAAGGATGTAGGCTTCGTTACGTCCTTTAATGGCAGTCTTGTAGGGGTAACCTCACATATTAACTACCAGTTGGCCCCTCCCCCGTCCCCTCCCCAAAAGGAAGGGGAGTGATCACCGAGATACCCCTATAAAAAGGAGGTAGGCTTCGTTACGTCCTTTAATGGCAGTCTTGTAGGGGTAACCTCACATATTAACTACCAGTTGGCCCCTCCCCCGTCCCCTCCCCAAAAGGGAGGGGCGTAATCACCGAGATACCCCTATAGGCTGGATGTAGGCTGCTTTTTATCTTCTTATTGGTATCTTCATTAGCAGTAATGTTCTGTGAATTCTGTATGCCGGAGGCGTTCTGTGGGATCGAAACAGTGCGCAAAAATGTTCTGTTATATCTGTGAGCTCTGTGAGAGAAAAAACTCCCCAGTGAGTTTCGCAGTTGTTCTATTTCTCACAGAAGAACACAGATGAACAGAACACACGACATTTCACAGAGACATTAAGTCAACCGATTTCACAGAACGTTACAGCCAACGTTAGCTAATCATCAGCACCTAACACCCATCACTCAACACCCATCTTTGGCTGTAACGTTCTGTGAATTCTGTATGCCGGAGGCGTTCTGTGAGTTCGAAACAGTGCGCAAATGGGTTCTGTTAAATCTGTGAGTTCTGTGAGAGAAAAAACTCTGCAGCGAGTTGTTTGTGTGTTATCTCATCGAGTGGGTGCGTTCTATTTCTCACAGATTTACACAGAAGAACAGAACACACAGCATTCCACAGAGGCCTTGCGGCCGGCAGATATCACAGAACCTTACAGCCATCTTTGGCAGTAACGCTCTGTGACCTCTGTATGCCGGAGGCGTTCTGTGGGCTCGAAACCGTGCGCTTAAAACCTCCGTGACCTCCGTGCGCTCTGTGAGAGATAAAACTCCCCAACGTGTGAGGAAGCTAAGCCAAGAATCGGCGAGCGAGCCTTTCGTGGGGTGATATGTGTTATTTTCAATGCGCATGAAAAACATTTACAAAGAGTGATGAGATAGACTTTTATTTACGATAGAAATATTAGCAACATGGGAGACTATAACGTACATGATTTCAGAGAGTTATGAACATGAAACGAGTATATGCTTTTCTTGCATCAAGAAGGGGCTTTTCTTGTATCAAGAAAGGCATGTTCTCGAACGTTGAAGGGCGTTCTCTTGAGCGTTGAAGGGCATGGACAGGGTGAGAGAGGGACGAAAATAGTTTACAACTCTGGCCCGTTGTTTTGACGTGAAGAGGATAGGAGGGCTTCTTCCTCGTGCTTGGAGAGGGGCGATGAGAGGAAAGGTACCACTTGCAATCCACCTTCAACTTACTTGTCATAGACAAAGGTATTGGAGGAAGAAGGGGAGCTTTTACAGGAGTCTTGGTCCTTGCACGGAGGATAAGAAAGCTGTTACCTATTTTGTAATAAAGATGATATTCGAGAGACTTGTATATTCCTTTTGATTAAACTTAAAGGTGATTTCTTTCAGAGAGTCAGCATTGAAAGAATCGAGATAGCGCTTCACAGTTGGTTTAATGAGTGTGAAAGCCCGTTTCATCTTCCATGATTGTTTCATGTCCTTGGTGTCAACAAGAACAAGGAATAGGCGGTTCTCTGCACCAAACAAACGAGCACTTTGGTTTTCGTAGAGCCATTCCATCAGTTCTTCAGGGTGTTTGCACGCCTTGTCAATAATCTCTTGTTTATGTTTTGTAAGCACCTCAATGATGTTTGAATGGCCGTGGTTTTCAAGTTCTTCTTTAAGGAATGTGAGCTGTTCAGCGTCAGATAGGTTCTTGTCGGGGCTTATTTTGACTTTTTTCGCTTCTTTTTTAAGCCAAGCAAGCTCCTTGTTTCCTATCTTGTCTTTGAGTTTCTTCTCCATAAACTCATTCGGGAAATAAGTCACTTTAAGGTCTATTGGATAGTTATCGATGAAGAAGTCCACGCTTTTTATCTCCCCAATAGCCGAGAGTACACGCTTGTGTTTCTTAAAGATAGACTCAATGAGGTAGGATGTCCAGTTGTTATACCAACTTGTCTGAACGAAGTTCCATGCGTTTGCCTGTATCTCATTCGCTTTCTTTTGAAGGGTGTCATAATCACTGATAACCTTGACATATCTCCTAACAAGGTATTGGTCGAGCGAGTTGTTTTGGTCGCCTCCCCATTCATAAGCGTTTATCTTGCGCAGAGCAGTCTTCACTTTATCCTCGTCGACGCCCATTTTTTTATACCATTCATTATTCCTTTCTCGCAAAAAACAGTCAAGTTGTTTTATCAGCTTAGGCTTGTTTTCTAACAAGGCATATAGTTCGGGGAACTGTTCCTTCGCTTTCGTCGATTTGAGCGTGAGGTTGTTTTCCTTAACAAATTGCGTTATCAGTGTTTTACGGCATATCGCCCTCACTTTCAGATAGAGCAAGGCTTCATCGTTATTGTTAAAGGCGAACAGGTTGTTTGTGCGGAACTCGTGGTCCCATTTCTCATAGTTTGTCATGTTATTTATTATGTTTTACATATTAATATAATCTCGCTACTCCCCGCAACGCTACCTTTCCCGCCTCTACCATTGGTATATCTCTTATATTCTACCTTAACTTTTCTATACGGTTCAATCATGTTCACCATCGTATTTATGTCTGGGTAGCTTCGGTCATTATAGCTAACAAGCCAAGTAGGGATATGTTGTGCCCTTTCAAACAACAGTTTTAAGCTGTTAATAGCCTCACTGTTTTTATCGAAGCCACTATATCTCTTGGGTTCATAACGCTTGATGCCATTGACGAATTGTTTGTCTTTCCAATACTCGACGAAGGTCTCAAGGAGGTGATAAAAGGACTGGTAATCCGCATGACTATTGCAGTAAGGTGGGTCAAAGTAGACTAAGTCGACATCAGACAATGTCGGCAGGAGGTCCAGTATATTCTCTTGAAAGCTTTTGTTGGCCTTTTGGTTATCAAAAACAGCAGCATTGTAGTGTGGCAGAATATCAAGGAAGATGTCCCTTAAAGGGCGTATTAAGCTGCGGTTTCTCTTCACTCTTGCAGGGTCTTCAGCGTAGGTTAATGCTTGAGTATGGGCAAAGTGTCCCATCGTAACCTTCCTTGTCATACTCCTACACATGACCGACAGGGCCAGTGACTGCTTGAATGTGTTTTGTAGACGAGGCACATTACTTCTAAAGCTATCGAGCCAAGCTGCCTCTTCTGGGTAGAAGAAGAGGTTTGCGTATAGCTTTTTTATCAGGTTATATTCCGTTGGGTTCTGGTTAGGAGAGAATAGGATGTCAAGGTCTTCTTGGTTAAGTATGTCCCCAGAGTTCTCTATCAGTGCCTTACCAATTTGATAGTTAAAATTCAAGAAATCGTTAGTATAGGTAGTCTTCCCCATTTGCTTTAGCAGATAAGCAATGGATTGTGAGCCTCCAAAAGCGTCAAGAGCAACGCATGAGTCGGTCGGGATGAATTGTGCAATCCATGCCCTATGAATGTATTTTGCGCCCAAGTACTGTGGTTCTGGGAACTTATAATTCAGATAATCATTCTTGAATAAGGAACACTCCATTATACTAATGTATCTACTATTGGTAAGATTAAATGATAGTCTCAGCCCATCTCGAATAGCTTTGCTTGTTAGCTATCGTGAACAAAACACATGACTTTACCTAACACTGCCTGGTGTAGGCTTAAAAGTGTAAGTTATCAGCGGGCAACCTTTAATCCTTTTGATAGCTTCGTCTTACGTGAGAATATTATTGTTTGATGCAAAGTTATTTATTTTTGGTAATACTTACAAACATTAATCAAAGTTTTCTCTCCTTTTATTAGCCGCTTTGTAGGGATTACCTCACGTACTAATAGCAGCTGGGCCACGCCCTTCCTCAGTTGGCCCCTCCCCCTCATGGGCTCGAAACGTGGGTGGAAAAGTTCTGTTCTTCAGTGTTTTTCTGTGAGAAATAGAACGCACCCACTCTATGAGATGAGGCGCATGTAACTTGCTGGAGAGTTTTTTCTCTCACGCTGGGGATTTTTTTTCTCTCACAGAGCGCACAGAGTTCACGGAGGTTTTTGGCGCACATTTCGAGCCCACAGAAGGCCTTCGGCATACAGAGTTCACAGAGCGTTACTGCTAAAGATGGGTGTTGGGTGATGAGTGTTAGATGCTGATGATTAGTTAGCGTTGGCTGTAAGGTTCTGTGTAATCGGTTGACTTAATGTCTCTGTGGGCCTTTGTGTGTTCTGTTCTTTCGTGTTTTTCTGTGAGAAATAGAACGCACCCACTCTATGAGATAACATACAAACAACTCGGTGGGGAGTTTTTCTCTCACAGAACTCACAGAATTAACAGAACCTTTTTGCGCACTGTTTTGAACTCACAGAAGGCCTCCGGCATACAGAACTCACAGAACGTTATAGCTAAAGGTGGGTGTTGGGTGTTGGTTGTTAGGTGTTGATGATTAGCCTTGAGGGGTGTTGATGATTAGCCTTGCAGGGTGTTGGCTGATAGGTGTTAGGTGTTGATAGGAACATGAATAATCATTACATCGTATCAAGCTAAACACCCACCAAGCAGATGTATAGCGTTCTCCGTAATCGGTCTTGCAACCTTCATGAAATCAGCGTGTTACATTTACCATTCGAGGACAGGCCCTTCTTGCTCGTAGAAGAGGCCCTTCTTGGGTCAAGAAAAGCATGTTCTTGAATGCAGAAGGGCATGTTCTTGTTGCAAGTTCGGCCTGTTCTCGGATGTCGAAGGGAATAGTTTGTGAAATATCTTGACATCTTCTGCTTACATGGTTAGTATTCTATCTCTCACGGAGGACCTTTCTTTCTCTCACAGAAGAACACAGATGAACAGAACACACAGCATCTCACAGAGACATTAAGTCAACCGATAACACAGAACGTTACAGCCAATCTTAGTTGAAAGGCCTCTGTGACCTATTAAGTCAACCGATAACACAGAACCTTACAGCCAACGTTAGCTAATCATCAACACCTAACACTCATCACCCAACACCCACCTTTAGCTGTAACGTTCTGTGAAATCTGTATGCCGGAGGCGTTCTGTGAGTTCGAAACGTTGGTTGAAATGTTCTGTTAAATCTGTGAGTTCTGTGAGAGAAAAACCTCCCCACGACAATTCTCCAATATTTTTTTTCTCACAGAGCACACAGATGAACAGAACACACAGCATCTCACAGAGACATTAAGTCAACCGATAACACAGAACGTTACAGCCAATCTTAGTTGAAAGGCCTCTGTGACCTCCGATTTCACAGAACGTTACAGCCAACATTAGCAGTAACGCTCTGTGAACTCTGTATGCCGGAGGCGTTCTGTGGGTTCGAAACGTTGGTTGAAATGTTCTGTTAAATCTGTGAGTTCTGTGAGAAATAAAACTCTACGAAGTATGCAAGTAGCCCAATAGGGGTAACCTCACATACCACTCCCCTCTCCATTCGGAGAGGGGCTGGGGGTGAGGCCGGACTTTCCACTGATTCACCCAACACCCATCTTTGGTGGAGAGGAAAGTGTTAAATATATTAAATATTGTATAGTCAACAATGAATATTCAAAAGAATATGTTTATATTTGTGACCGACTTTAAGAGGAAAACGACTCCTTTGCTGAAGCCTAAAGTATAAAACCTAATAACAGAACAAATCATAAACCTAAAAAGTAAACGGTTAGAACGCCTAAAAGTTGGCATTAAAAGTAATCAAAAATATACAAAAACCAATTATTTATTACAATTATGAAGAAAATCTTTACACTACTTTCTTTGTGCTTTGTTGCGTTGTCAACATTCGCACAGGACTGGGTTGCTACTCCTGAGAGTGGTCAACAGTATTACATTGCAGTAGGTAACAACAAGGTGGGTTACATCACTGCGAATGAAGACGGCGGTAAGCTGACAGCTAAGGCAGCTACAGAAGGTGACAAGGAAAAGCAGACTTGGACTTGTACAAAGGGCGAGAATGATGTTTGGAAATTCACTGTTACTGTTGACGGGCAGGAGTGGACGATGTACACAAACGAAGGTGAACGTCTTGCAGCAGGTACTGATCCAGGCTCAAACTTCAAGGATTTCACTATTACAGCTCATGATGACGATCCTTCAAATGCATACAGTGCTATCAAGATGAAGGCGGGCGAAAGTGGAAACTTATACGTTAACATCTTCGGAGGACAGAGCTTAGGCAGTGAGTTTGGTCCTTGGGCTGATGGTGACAACGGTTCTAAGGTTTACTTTGTCAAGGCTTCTGAGGTAGAGATTCCTACTTGGAATTTCAATTTTAATATTTTCCAGCAGGGTGACAACAGTACTCGTTACTTCATTCAGTTCAACAGAGCTGCAGCAAACAAGCCTGAGAATGGCCCAACAAACTTGGAGGGCCTCACAGGTGATAAGCTGATCCTCTCTGTAGACAAGGATACTTTGATTGCTGATCAACTGATAGAAAACGACCCAGACTTTAGATTTAAGGTATGGCATGTAACCTCATTCGATGCATCAACAAAGGAGATAGTTCTCGTAAACGAGGCTGGTCAGTATATTAAGTACGCTGAATTGGCAACAGAGATGCCTGGTGGTAACGATATGTATAAGAAGAACGAGGCTGGTGAATGGGTTCGTAACGGCAAGAGTGGAGGCGGTAAGATGACAGGAGCTTTCATGGCAACTACCGAACCACAGACTCTTCATATCTTCGATAGCAACCAGGGCAGTGAATGTTACTCTATTGGTGATAGCGAGGATAGGAATTCTACCAACTTCCTCAACGCTTGGGGTAACATAGCATGGCACCATCTCATGGGTAAGTGGAAGGTAAATGACTCTAACAACGCCCTCAAGTTCGTCCCAATCACTGATATATTGAGCGCGGAACAGATACAGGCTTCAGACGCAGCAACAGTAGCTGCTGGCATTTCAAACGTTAAGGTACAGGACAAGCAGGCAAATGGTTATGTCTACACCCTCGATGGTCGTTTGGTATCAAAGAGCCTTAATGGTCTTGCAAAGGGCTTGTACATTGTAAATGGCAAGAAGGTTGTTGTGAAGTAATTCACAATGAATAAACTAACTCTCATCGGTCGGGAAGCAGTGCAAAGAATAAGAGTGATTACCGCATTGTCGACCGACTGATAGGGTTAAGGGGCTGTATCAAAAGCAAGGGGTGTACCAGCGTGTGTGCCCTGTCAGCAGGTAAAGCATAGGAGCACGTAGTGTGCAGTCCTGTTGTTGACCACTGACACGATTTTGATACAACCCCCTTTTTCGTCTTATCGTTCAAACGTAAATAATTATAACAATATATCTCATTATTATATATCTATGAATATCTGTAAGCGTATTTGTGCTCTTTTCCTCTTGACTACAGTCGGTGTAGGACAAGTGATGGCACAAGGCTACCCTCGTGTTAGTACCGTAGGCAATGAGCATTGGTACTATGTTAAGTATCTTCGGTCTAATAACGTGTTGGAAGAGAAGGGCGATAAGCAAGGTTGTCGCACGGCTGTTCCACAGGTCATGGGCGCCGACCGCCAGTTATGGAAGGTTGTTGAGGCAGAGGGTTTTAGCCGTAATAAGAAGTACCAGTTGGTTAGTAAGAGCGGTCGCACGCTCTATGTCAATGGCACAGATCCAAGTAGTTCGCGCTTCAAGGCAGCTACGAAGGCTACAGATATCCAATCATTCCACATCTTTCAGAGCACGAACAGCAGTTATGGGGAGGGTGCGTTAGAGCTTGCGCCAGACTCCACAGGCAGCAACGCCATGAACCAAGTGGCCGAGATAAGGGTTGGTCAGGAGTTAGGCCTATGGACCATAGGCGACGTCAACAACCTCTTGTCGTTTGTTGATAAGGACGAGATGGTGTTCCCTTATACGATGCCTGTACTCTCAACAGCGGCAAACCCCGTTTATTACTACATTCAGTTTCAGACAGGCAACTGGCTTCTAAGTGCTAAGGGAGAGAAGGCTACCTGCCAGACAGCGTCGTTGCATAACGGTAATCCCGATGATATGCTGTGGAGAGTGGCCGAGAAAGATGGTAAGTACAGCTTTGTCAGCAAGAGTGGAAAGATACTCTACGTCAGCGATTCATACGTGAATGCAACCAAGAGCCGCACCGTTAAAGACACGCTCTTTACGATGGTCGAGTCGAAGAACACGTTGGGCGGCTTCGAGATAGGTAAGTCTACCAGTGGACGCAATTTCTTTAATATGTTTCAAGGAGCAGGCGATGGTAAGTACATCAGCTTCTGGGACTTAGGCGATGGCGGTAATGTGGTGCGCTTCGTGCCCTCTGATGAGATGGTACCCGTGTCAGGTATTACTACCTTCAACCCCGCCAACAAATACACACTATGGTACACAAAGCCCGCAACCAACTGGATGACCTCTTGTCTTCCTATTGGTAACGGACAGTTCGGAGCCACATTAATGGGCGATGTAGCCATTGACGACGTACAATTCAACGATAAAACGCTATGGAGTGGAAAGCTCGGAGGACTGACAAGTACGGCAGCCTACGGTTATTATCTTAACTTTGGCAACCTATATATACGCAGTCGTGAACTGTCGAAGGTGACCGACTACGTGCGTTACCTTGATATCAACGATGCCATAGCAGGTGTGCGTTATACGATGGATGGCGTAGCCTACGATCGAACCTACTTTGCTACCAATCCCGATAGTTGCTTGGTAATCCGCTACACAGCCTCAGAGAAGGGTAGAATCAATACCACCCTCACACTGAAGAATCAGAACGGCAGGAACGTTAACTATACCGTTGATAATAACAACCAAGCCACAATAACCTTCGAGGGGAAGGTGGCACGCCAGAATGACAAGGGTGCGACAACCCCTGAGAGCTACTATTGTGCAGCGCGCATCGTGACCGATGGCGGTAGTGTCACTAAGAATGCAAAGGGCTTGATAGAGGTCAGTGGCGCAAATAGTATGACTGTTTACCTCCGTGGCCTGACCGATTTCGACCCCGACGCAGCCGAGTATGTGTCAGGAGCCGACCGTCTTGCAGGACGTGCCGCAGCGACCGTCAACAATGCAGAGGACAAGGGTTACGATGCCTTGTTAGCAGCCCATAAAGCCGACTATAAGTCGCTCTTCGATCGTTGTCAGCTGACCCTCGGTGATAGTAAGAACACTATCCCAACGCCACAGCTCATCAGCAACTATCGTGACAACCAACATGACAACCTCTTCTTAGAGGAGCTCTACTTCAATTACGGGCGTTACCTCCTTATCAGTTCAAGCCGTGGTGTGTCGCTACCAGCCAACTTGCAGGGTATATGGAACGACAATAACACTCCAGCATGGCACTCAGATATCCATGCAAACATCAACGTACAGATGAATTACTGGCCTGCTGAGCCTACCAATCTGTCTGAGCTTCATCGCCCATTCCTCGATTACATCTATCGAGAAGCATGTGTGAAACCTACATGGAGACGCTTCGCAAAAGACATGGGACACGTCAATACGGGATGGACACTACCAACGGAGAATAACATCTATGGCTCGGGTACTACCTTTGCCAATACTTATACTGTGGCCAATGCGTGGTATTGTCAGCACCTCTGGCAGCACTACACCTACACAATGGACAAGGAGTTCCTACGCACAAAGGCCTTCCCAGCAATGAAGACAGCTGTCGACTATTGGTTTAAGAAACTTGTCAAGGCTGCTGACGGCACTTACGAATGTCCTAACGAATGGTCGCCTGAACACGGACCAACCGAGAATGCGACCGCACACAGTCAGCAGTTAGTATGGGACCTCTTCAACAACACGCGCAAAGCCATTGCTGTTCTCGGTGATAACGTGGTGTCTAAGTCGTTCCGCGACTCGCTCTCTACTTATTTTGCGAAGCTCGATGACGGGTGTCATACAGAGGTCAATCCCGATGATGGAAAGACTTACCTCCGTGAGTGGAAATACACTTCACAGTTTAACAACCCAAGTAAGATTGGTACGAAAGAGTATATTAACCACCGTCACATCTCCCATTTAATGGGCCTCTACCCCTGCTCTCAGATCAGTGAAGATGCCGATAAGACCGTCTTCGAGGCAGCTCGCACGTCCTTGATAGCCCGTGGTGATGGTCATGGAACAGGCTGGTCACTTGGCCATAAGATAAACCTCAATGCCCGAGCCTACGAGGGTCAGCACTGTCATAACCTCATCAAACGAGCCTTGCAGCAGACCTGGGACACCGGAACTAACGAAGCTGCAGGAGGTATCTATGAGAACCTTTGGGACGCACATGCGCCTTATCAGATTGATGGTAACTTTGGTTACACAGCGGGTGTGGCTGAGATGCTTTTACAGAGCTACAACGACAAGCTCGTTATTCTCCCTGCTTTGCCTACCAGCTTCTGGCAGAAAGGTTCAGTGAAGGGCCTTAAGGCGGTTGGTAACTTCACCGTTGACATTGATTGGGACAATGCGAAAGCAACGCAGATAAGGGTTGTCTCAAACGTAGGAACCCCTTGCGTCGTTAAATATACAGGTATTGCAAAGGACTATAAGGTGACGACTGCCGACGGAAAGAGCGTGAAGACGAAGCGTATCAGTGCTGATGAGATTAGCTTCCAAACCGTTGCAGGAGGCAAGTATATCATCGTCTCAACAACTCCTAACGCTATTGCCGCTGTCACAGGTAGCCAAGAAGGTACCGTCGCCACCGTATGCTATTACAGTCTCAACGGTGCAAAGGCCAACAGCACACCCTCTCATGGGGTCTACATCAAGCAGATGAAGTATAGTAACGGTACGACGTCTACAACCAAGGTAATCAACTAATCACACGTAAAATATCCTACCCACACTCCGGCACAGGCCCGAGTGTGGGTTCATCTAACAACAACTATTATCTTTCATGGATATGAAAACAATCAGAAAAATGGGTCTTCTCGTATCGCTTATGGCCTTAGCACCCTCCGTGCTATGGGCACAAGCGTGGGATGCGAAGCCCCAAGGCGGTAAGACCTACGTCATCTCTGTGGGCAAGAACACGCAGGACGTGCTCACACCCTACAAGTTCTATTGGGAAAGTCTTACGAAACTTGCGTTCCAGAAGTATATCGATGGCAATGACAAACAGAAGTGGAAGCTCGTTGAAGTGCCTAATAAGCAGGACTGTTATCAGTTGGTTAATGCCGAGGGCGAGCTTGCCTTTGACATGGCACTTAATGATCCTAAACAGGCTTCGGGCTACACTTGTATGTGGGCTGAGACCATCACGAATCCTAACCAGCAGATTTACATCACGAAGAAAGGCAATGGCTATCAGCTGAGTGCCGTCTCTGGTAGGAATGGTCAGACCTATTATGTGACTACAGGGACGCAAGAAGGATACGACATCATGTACTGTCGATGGGAAAGAAGCCAGAGTAGCGCTGCCACAGTACACTTCAAAGAGGTGACACCAGTCGTTATTCCGCAGGCAGCCGACTGGGAGAATGCTACCGTCTATGAGCGCAACAAGGAGCAGGGACACGCTACTTACATGCCTTACCCATCAACGGCTGCGATGAAGGCCGACGGTCAGCGTTATGACAAACCATGGTTGGATCCAACGGGTGCAAACTACCTCAGTCTCAATGGAACGTGGCGACTGCGGTGGAGCGAAGGCCCTAAACCTGTGCTCTTAAGCAAGGACGAATGTTGGGGCGATGATGTTAACACAGACGGTTCAGCGTGGAGCGACATCACAGTCCCTTCTTGTCTTGAGATGAACGGATACGGTAAACCGATGTATGTCAACGTTGACTATCCTTTTGTTGATAAGCAACCTCACATCCGTATGAGGCCGGGCTTGACCAATTCCGTGGGTTCTTATCGTCGCGATTTCACCCTACCTGCAGGCTGGGAGAGCAAGCGTGTGTTCCTACACTTTGATGGTATCTACTCGGCAGCATACGTTTATGTCAACGGACATGAGGTGGGCTACACCCAAGGAGCTAATAATGTCAGTGAGTTTGATGTAACGAGATACGTACATGCAGGCAAGAACAATGTTGCTGTACAGGTTATTCGTTGGAGCGACGGGTCGTATCTTGAAGGACAGGACATGTGGCACATGAGTGGTATTCACCGTGATGTCTACCTCGTGGCAACGCCTAAGACCTATCTTGCCGACCATTATATTAAGTCGACTGTCACACCGGGCATGACAACTGCTGGGCTGGGTAGTGCGGCTACAACAGTAGACCTCACCGTCTGCAACCGTGATAAGCTCGCTGCGAAGAAGACCGTTACTGTGACGCTCTATGGCCCAACAGGGGAGGAAATAAAGGCCCTTACGGCCGATTTTCAGTTTGCTGCTGGCGACAGCGTGATGACGAAGACCGTCGATTTCGGTACCCTCTCTGGCCTTAAACTATGGTCGGCTGAGACGCCAACGCTCTATACCTTCACTTTCAGCCAGTCGCAAGATGGCAACGAGGAGGAGGCTTTCTCTACGAAATATGGCTTTAGGAAGATCGATCTCAGTAAGGGGTATCTTGAGGTGAACGGCCGCCGCACCTATCTTAAAGGGGCTAACACGCAGGACACCGACCCATTGCATGGACGCAGCATCACCACCGACCTTATGTTAAAGGATATAACGATGATGAAGCAGTGTAACATGAATACCGTTCGTACCAGCCACTATCCTCGTCAACCAAAGATGATGGCTATGTTCGACTACTACGGTCTCTTCGTCGTTGATGAGGCTGACATGGAGTTGCATAAGAACTGGGAAGGACCAAGAACCATCATCAACAACCCTAATTGGACAGGTGCTATCGTCGACAGAAACGTACGTAATACGCTCCGCGACCGCAACCATCCGAGTGTTGTCTTTTGGAGTCTTGGCAACGAGAGTGGCTCTGGTATGAACATCATGGCGGCCTACAACGCCGTTCGTAAGCTCGATAACCGTTATATCCACTATGAGGGTGCAACGCGAGACAATGCTGAGGGCACTGATCTCCACTCTGTTATGTATCCTGCAATGGATGCTTGGCGCAGCGGAACAACGGGTCCGGTGACCTCTGATGTGAACCATCCTAACACGAACAAGCCTTACTTTATGTGCGAGTATGCCCATGCTATGGGTAATGCCGTGGGCAATCTGCGTGAGTATTGGGAGGCTATGGAGGGCTCTCAGATGGGTGTTGGTGGTTGTATCTGGGACTGGGTTGACCAGAGCATCTACTCTTACGACGCTATAAAGAACAATAAGCTGACTGAGAATGGGTTCCCTGCTTATATCACGGGATACGACTGTCCGGGTCCTCACCAGTATAACTTCGTTAACAACGGACTGGTCAATGCCGATCGTGCATGGAGTGCTGAGCTCGACGAGGTGAAGCGTATTTACCAGTGGGTGGGCTTCGACTTGAATACTGAGAAGCGTCAGGTCAAACTGACAAATAAGTATCTTGACCGCAACCTCAACCAGTTCTATCTTAAATGGACGCTCCTTGCTGATGGTAAACCCGTACAGGATGGTACCTTCAAGAGTCTGAACTGCGCTGCTGGCGATACACAGACTGTCGACTTGAAGTATAACCCTTCGAAATATGCGAATAAGGAACTCTTCCTTAACATCGGCCTTTATACGAAGGAGGCTACCGACTGGTGTGCCGCTGACTATCCTGTTGCGGAGTATCAACAGCAGTTGGCTCAACGCACAGAGACCCTCGCTAAGGTGGATAACACTAAGTCGGCTGCCCTTCACGCAACGAAGAATAGCGATGGTGGTTATACCTATGCGAACGGTAAACAGAAGGTTACTTTCGACGGACAGGGCAATATCACGCTTTGGACTTACGATGGTAAACAAGTATTCCTACCAAACCGTGGACCACAATTCGACCGCTATCGCTGGATTGAGAACGATGGTCCGATGGAGGCTTACGGCGATGCTCCTACCGACAATGGCGTGACAGCGCAGACAGCTAAGTTCCAACTCGCTGCTGACGGCAAGTCGGCTACGGTCAACGTGAGCCAGAATGGCAAGTATGGTAAGGCTTCTTATCAATACACAGTCTATGCGAATGGCACCATCGACCTCACCAGTACGTTTGAAGCGCAGGCTGATGGCGTGAGACGAATGGGCTTTACAGTCGACCTACCAACCGACCTGACGAACGTACGCTACTATGCACGTGGTCCACGAGCAAGCTATATCGACCGCCTCGATGGCGAGGACTACGGTATCTACGAGGCTGACATGAAGGATATGTATGAGCCTTTCGCACACCCACAGAGCAATGGCAACCGCATAGGACTGCGTTGGCTGACGCTGACAAAGACTGATGGTACGGGCATGAAGATTGAGACTGCGGGCGACGTAGCCTTCTCTCTCAACCCTTGGAGCGATGCTGAATTGCGCACATCACGCCACGAATGGGAGCTACCAACGTCTAATCGCACCGTAGCCCACTTTGATGCCATTCAACGTGGACTCGGTAATGGCTCTTGTGGACCTGGTCCTCTATCCAAGTACACCATCGAAAAGGGTAAGCAATACGTTAATACCGTGCGTTTCATCCCTTTTTTAGAAACGGCAGATAATTCTACTGACGGAATATCTGCCGTGAACACCGACACTACAAACGCATCGCAAGTCTACGACCTCGCTGGTCGTAGACTCGCACAAGCACCTGCCAAGGGGCTTTATATACAAGGTGGGAAGGTTAGAGCCAACTGATTTCCATGTCAGCTGACCGCTCCCTCTACACTCCTCGAGGTGAGTCGGACGTCCATCTGTCGTCCGACTCCCTTCGATTTAACAAGCTATAAACAAGCTCACAATACAATTTTTCACCTAAACTAATGTTTATCTAATATGACACAAAAGAATAACTATCTATTTCCATTGGCCATTATCGGCCTCTTCTTCTTCTCTATTGGCTTCGCATTAGGCATCAACTCCTATCTTATGCCAGTCTTGAAGAACGCTATGCACATCTCTGGTGCAGCGTCCAGTCTGTTGCTTGCAGCAACGTTCATCCCCTTCTTGCTCTTTGGCATCCCTGCTACGCATTGCATCCGACTGATAGGTTACAAGCGTACGATGGCTCTCTCGTTTGCTATCTTTGCTGCTGCCTTCGCTTTGTTCATCCTTGCTGCGAAGCAGAACTCGCTGACGTGGTTTCTTATCGCCAGTTTTGTCAGTGGTGCAGCCAATGCTGTTTTGCAGGCATCGGTCAATCCCTACGTGACGATCTTGGGTCCGCTCGACTCTGCCGCACGCCGTATCTCGTGCATGGGTATCAGTAATAAGCTCGCATGGCCAGTGACGACTCTCTTCATCACTTTGGTGATTGGAAAGGGAATTGGCGACACTCAGCTCTCTGATCTGTACATGCCTTTCACCATCATCATCGCTATCTTCCTCCTCTTAGGCGTCATCGCACTCTTAGCACCACTGCCCGACGTGAAGGCAGCAGGCGAGGATGAGAGCGACACAACGGCCAGCTCTAACTCTTACGCTGATGGTAAGACGAGCATCCTTCAGTTCCCTCACCTCCTCTTGGGCTGTCTGGCTCTTTTCCTCTACGTGGGTGTCGAGACGATATCACTTGCCACAGCGACAGGTTATGCACAGTCCTTGGGCTTAGAGGGCGATAACTATGGTTTTATCCCATCTGTGGGAATGATCGTAGGCTACGTCTGTGGAGTCATCTTCATACCACGTTATCTCTCTCAGGCAGCGGCCATGCGCATCTGTGCCATCATCGCCCTTGTGGGTAGTATAGCCGTAGCCGTAGTCCCCAACCCCGTCTTCTCGGTTTGTTGCATCTTCCTCATGGCCTTAGGATGTTCGTTGATGTGGCCAGCACTATGGCCTTTGGCAATGGCCGACCTTGGTAAGTTCACCAAGGCTGGTTCGTCATTACTGACCATGGCCATCGCTGGTGGTGCCGTCATGCCATGGGTGCAAGGCCTCGTACAAGACGCTTTCTCCTATCAAACCTCCTATTGGGTCAGCGTCCCCTGCTTCCTCTTTATCCTCTATTATGGGCTTGCAGGGTATAAGGTGAGGTAGGAGGCGGCCTCACCCCCAACCCCTCTCCGAATGGAGAGGGGAGTGATTACCGAAATACCTCCACGCAAGGAGAAACCTAATCAGTATTCCTTGGGAGGGGAGTGAAATGTGAGGTTATCCCTATGGGCCTGCTAACACGGTTCTTGGGGAGTTTTTTCTCTCACAGAGGGTGTCTCTTTCTCTCACGGAGGGTGTTTTTTTCTCTCACAGAGCGCACAGAGTTCACTGAGCATTTTTGTGCACTGTTTCGAGCCCACAGAAGGCCTTCGGCATACAGAGTTCACAGAGGCCTCACCCCCAACCCCTCTCCGGATGGAGAGGGGAGTAGTATGTGAGGTTACCCCTTTTGGGCTGCTGATAGAAGGAGATGGCCTGTTAGGCGTACAGAGGACATGTAGGGGTATCTCGGTGATCACTCCCCTCTCCATTCGGAGAGGGGCTGGGGGTGAGGCTTCACTTGGCTGTAACGCTCTGTGTTATCGGTTGACTTAATGTCTCTGTGAAATGCTGTGTGTTCTGTTTATCTGTGTTCTCTGTGAGAGAAAGAAAGACCCTTCGTGAGAGATAGAATACTAACCATGTAAGCAGAAAATGTCAAGATATTTTACAGGTTGTTCCTTTCTACATTCGAGAAAAGGCCGAATAAGAAACAAGAACATGCCCTTCTGCATTCAAGAACATGCTTTTCTTGCGTCAAGAAGGGCGTCTTCTACGAGCAAGAAGGGCATATACTCGAACGCAAAACGTAACACGCTGATTTCTTGTTGGTTACATCCTCGGTTGTAGGCGATGATATATGCGTGTGTCGAGAGTGGTCAGCTTGGTGGGTTATAAGGATTTTTTATCGTTCTACTGCGCCTCACCTCTCACAGTTTTCACCCCAGCGTTAGCAGTAACGTTCTGTGTTCTCTGTATGCCGAAGGCCCTCTGTGGGCTCGAAATGTGCGCAAAAAGGCTCTGTTAACTCTGTAAGCTCTGTGAGAGAAAGAACTACCCAAGAACTCTCAAGCGTCCTTTCTCTTACAGTGGGTGCATTCTATTTCTCACAGAAAAACACAGATGAACAGAACACACATCATTCCACAGAGACATTAAGTCAACCGATCACACAGAGCGTTACAGCTAATGTTAGTTGAAAGGCCTCTGTGTTCTCTGTATGCCGAAGGCGTTCTGTGGACTCGAAACTGTGCGCAAAAATGCTCAGTGAACTCTGTGTGCTCTGTGAGAGATAAAACTCCCCAGCAAGTTACATGCGTCTCATCTCATAGAGTGGGTGCATTCTATTTCTCACAGAATAACACAGAAGAACAGAACACACAGTATTCCACAGAGACATTAAGTCAACCGATATCACAGAGCGTTACAGCTAATGTTAGTTGAAAGGCCTCTGTGAACTCTGTATGCCGGAGGCGTTCTGTGAGCTCGAAATGTGCGCAAAAATGCTCAGTGAACTCTGTGCGCTCTGTGAGAGATAAAACTTCCCAAAGATTTGCATGTATATCATCTCATCAAGTGGGTGCGTTCTATTTCTCACAGAAAAACACAGAAGAACAGAACACACAAAGGCCCACAGAGACATTAAGTCAACCGATATCACAGAGCGTTACAGCTAATCTTAGTTGAAAGGCCTCTGTGAATTCTGTATGCCGGAGGCCTTCTGTGGGCTCGAAACTGTGCGCCAAAAGGCTCAGTGAACTCTGTGTGCTCTGTGAGAGATAAAACTCCCCAAAGATTTGCATGTATATCATCTCATCAAGTGGGTGCGTCCTATTTCTCACAGAATAACACAGATGAACAGAACACACAAAGGGGCACAGAGACATTAAGTCAACCGATTTCACAGAACCTTACAGCCAACGTTAGCTGTTCATCAACACCTAACACCCATCACCCAACACCCAATAACCCAACACCCAACACCCATCAGACCCCTTTCCACTCTTGCATAACTCCCAAGAAAGTTGTAAATTTGCAGGAAACAAATCTTTAATAACATCATGTCAGAACCTATAGACATCCTTGAAGATAGATTGCTACGAGACGAACCGGGGCTACTTGAAGTGCTCTTAGTCGATCATTCCACTCAAAAGAATATCTTTTGGGCTACGGATAGTTACGTTGCTGAGGGCGATGGCTACGGTTGGCACGATAGCATCACTGTCTCGGCTATCACGGGCAAGCACGGTAGTATCATCATGCCAAGAGCCTTGAAGACAAGGGACGAACAGCTGCGACGTTCGCGACAGATGGCTGAGGTGTTCACGCCTGCATGGCTCGTTAAGAAGATGAACGACGCTATCGACGACGAATGGAACCGTGCACAGGACGGACTGGAGGACGAGATGGAGCCGTGGCAACGGTATGTTCTGACTACGGAGTTGGAGATCTCGTGTGGCGAAGCACCTTTCCTCACCTCCCGATACGACACTGTTACGGCCGAGCCTATCCCTATTGACGAGCGTGTCGGACTATTAGACCGCAAGCTGCAGAGGGTGAACGAGTTCGCTACCGATGCTGAATGGACACGATGGGCACTCCTTGCCTTAGCACATGTCTACGGTTATGAGTGGCAAGGCGACAACCTCCTCTTGGCACGTGAAGCCCTCCTTGCCACCTTTGTAGACTATCACGAGCAACGCTTCTCATGCCGACCAGCACAGGACATCATCCGTAAGGCGGCAGAGATAATAGCATGGAACGTATGGCAGATGGACGGTCTGAAAGCTGTTGTCCCAGCCTCTTGTCATGACGAGAAGACGGTTGAGGCGGGATTGTTCGAGACCATTGAGACAATCACACCGTGCGCAGGTTGTCAGAAGGACGATGTCTTACAGCATAACGGACAGCAATGTCGACTGCGTAGATGGCTGCCATCAGCAACAGAGACACCCGACAGTTTCGAGTGCAATTACACGGACTTTATTACCAAAAAACATAAAACATACCATAAAAGAAAATGGCTTATGAGATTTGATTTCGTCGTTGGAAATCCACCATATCAGGATGAGACTTTAGGTGAACAAAAGAACTATATGCCACCAGTCTATCATCTATTTATGGATTCAGCATACTCAATTTCAGATAAAGTAGAGCTTGTAACTCCAGCACGTTTCCTATTTGATGCAGGTTCAACTCCCGCTGTATGGAACAAGAAGATGTTAACAGATAAACACTTGAAAATACTCTTTTATGAGCCAGACAGTTCTAAGGTCTTTCCTAATATAAACTTTAGAGGAGGCGTAGCAGTGTCGTATAGAGATGCAGGAAAGGATTATGGGGAAATAGAAGTATTTACTCCCTATAAAGAGCTAAACGGCATATTGAAAAAGATACTACCTATTGTCAAGGAACATTCTCTTGCTGATATAGCTATTTCAAGAACATCGTATAGATTGACAGATACCATGCACAAGGAGAATCCAAAGGCTATGTCCTGTCTTACAAAAGGTCATCCATACGATATGGCAACAAATATCTTTGATTTATTACCTTTCGTTTTCCATGACGATAAGCCTAAGGATGGGAAAGAGTATATCATGGTCGTTGGAAGAAAAAACAATGAAAGATGCTATAAATATATAAGGCGTGACTATGTGAATGAGGTCTCCAATTTGTCTAAGTACAAGGTACTTTTAACTAAGGCATCGGGTAAAGGTGAGTTTGGAGAGGGTCTGGCTTCTCTCATTCTTGGCTTTCCAATGCTCGCAAATACCGAGACCTTTTTAAGTATTGGTAATTTTGATACAGAAAGTGAAGCTCTTCATTTACAGTCATACATTAAGAGTAAATTTCTCAGAGCACTACTTAGTGTTTTAAAAGTAACGCAAGATATAACTCCTATTAAGTTCAAGTATGTCCCCCTCCAAGACTTTACTATGTCTTCTGACATCGACTGGTCGCAGTCTATCTCACTGATAGACTTGCAGCTATATGATAAGTATGGACTGACGGAGGAGGAGCGCAACTTTATTGAAACACACGTTAAGGAGATGGACTAATGAGAACACCTAAGATACAGACCAGCCACGTTGTCTTACCTAAGATATATGCTTACACTACACCTGGAGTTACTTATCATGATGGTTGGGTGAAGATTGGTTATACCGAACAAGACAGTGTTGAAGATAGAATCAAACAGCAGTGTCACACGGCTAATATCGCTTGGATATTAGAGTGGAAAGGCAATGCTGTGTATGAAGGAACGAACGAGACATTTTTAGACAAGGCTTTCCATTCTTATTTAAGCAAATTAGGTTATGCGCAAGAGCCGCTGACTGAGTGGTTTAAGATTGGTACGGACGAGTCGAAAATGAAGTTTTATGAGTTCCGAGAGAACCGTGGTATTGTCAAAGGAAAGGCCATACAGCAATATCAACTACGCGAGGACAGCCAAGGAGAGGCTGTGCGCATGACGATAGACAGCTTTAAGCACTGTCCTGAGACGGAGTTCCTTTGGAACGCAAAGCCCCGTTTTGGTAAGACATTAGCCGTCTATGACCTTTGTATGAAGATGCAGTTTCGTAACGTGCTTGTCGTGACAAATCGCCCAGCCATTGCCGACTCATGGTATTCGGACTACCTAAACTTTGTCGGTGAAGAGCATTATCTCTTTGTGAGTCGGGTGCAGGCATTGCTACAGCGCAAGCCAAAGCCCTGTCTTACTCGTCAGCAGTATGTAGAGGAGATAAAGCATGGTAAGGGTACAAAGAACTGTATTGAGTTTGTCAGTCTACAGGACCTGAAAGGCTCAATCGACTTTGGTGGCAGTCATAGAAAACTGGAGGAAGTGGCCCAACTAACGTGGGACTTGCTGGTTATTGATGAAGCCCATGAAGGCGTAGACACCTATAAGACCGATGTAGCCTTCGACCAGATACGGCGCAAGCACACACTCCACTTGAGTGGAACTCCATTCAAGGCACTGGCTAACGACAAGTTCCCTCCGGGCTCAATCTTCAATTGGACCTATGCTGACGAGTGCCGTGCAAAGGTGGAATGGGACGAGTCAAAGGGTCATAACCCCTATATAGAGCTGCCAAGACTCAATATGTACACCTATCGAATGAGCGACATCGTCATAGAGAAGGTGAGCCAAGGAGTGGAGATAGATGGCGACACGGAGGCCTTTGCCTTCGACCTTAACGAGTTCTTCCGAGTAGAGCATGGACGCTTTGTGCATGATGAGTCGGTTGATAAATGGCTCGACGCTCTGAGCCGTCAACCCCGTTATCCCTTCTCAACCGAGGCTTTGCGCAAAGAGATAAGGCATAGCTTCTGGCTATTAAACCGTGTTGATGCGGCCAAGACATTGGCAAAGAAGCTAAGAGACACACAACGACATCCAGAGTTCGCAAGCATTGAGATTGTTGTTGCGGCAGGTGATGGCAAGAGCGATGAAGACGAGGTTATAGAAGACGAGAGCTCATTAGCACGTGTGCGCAAAGCCATTGAGGAGCATCCACAAGGGACGATAACCCTCTCCGTAGGGCAGCTGACGACGGGAGTAACAGTCCCTGAATGGACGGCAGTGTTGATACTCAGTAATATAAAAAGCCCTGCACAGTATATGCAAACGGCCTTCCGAGCACAGACGCCCCACCTCTATATGGACACAGACGGACGGTATCATAGGAAAGAGAATGCCTACGTCTTCGATTTCGACCCAGCCCGCACGCTGACGATCTATGAGGAGATGGCCAACGGACTATCGGCAGATACGGCTTCAGGAGGTGGCGATGTAGACACGAGAAAGGCGCATATCAGAGAGTTGCTGAACTTCTTCCCCGTGATAGGCGAGGATGAGCAGGGAGAGATGGAGGAGTTGGATGCCGAACAGGTGATGCTCATTCCTCGTCGAATACGCTCTAAGGAGGTGGTGAGAAGTGGCTTTATGAGTAACTTCCTCTTCGCTAATATCGCTAATATATATAGTAGTTCTCCAGGCTTGATGAATATCATCAATAAGTTTGAAGACGTAAAGGAAGCAAAGAATAAGAGCATTGATACGAACGATGTAGAGCAGTTGGCTCGTGAGGTGGATGCCGATGGTAATGCACAACCGAGTGCTGAACAGATAGCTGAAAGACAGCAGCGTCTGTTCGGAGAAAAGATATTCGGTGACGATGAAGACGTAGAACAACAGATTAATGATACGCTCCAAAAATATCGTGAAGCAAAGGAGAAGAAGGGAAAGAGTGCCGAGGAACAGTTGATAGACAATTATACTAAAGTCCTGACAGGCACGGTGATGACCCATGCTAAGACACACGAGGAGTCGAAGGAGGACGCCCTTACGAAGCGTAACCAGGGTGTTGCTGCCTTGAGAATAAGAAAGGCTGTAAACGAGCAGATAGGTAAAGACTGTTATCAAGCAGCCGTTGATAAGAATAAGTTAGACCTACGGTGTAAGGAGGAGTGTGTCGGGAAGACGACACAACAGCAAGACGATATTCAGAGACGATATGAGGCAAAGAAGCAGACTATCGACGACAGGTTAGAAAAGAAGGTACAAGAGAAGAAGACAGAACTCTTGCATGCAAGTGTGGAAATCGTTGCCGAGGTCTATGAGCAGCAACGCATTGACAAGAAGAAAGGGGATGTGAACGAGCTTGTTCGTAATCATCTGCGAGGCTTCTCACGTACGATACCATCGTTCTTGATGGCCTATGGCAATGAAGAAACAACCTTGCAGAACTTCGATAAGGACATTCCAGAGGAGGTGTTCTTAGAGGTAACGAGTGTGACGAAAGAGGAGTTTCGATTGTTGAGAGACGGAGGCGACTATATTAATAAGGACACTGGCGAGAAGGAACACAGTAGGGGTCACTTCTTCGATGAGGTGGTCTTTAATGATTCCGTTAAAGAGTTCATGGCCTTGCGGAGGCGTTTAGCCAATTACTTCGAGCCTACCAACGAGGAAGATATATTCAATTACATCCCTGCACAACGTACGAATCAGATCTTCACACCTAAGGAGACGGTGCGCAGAATGGTAGACTTATTGGAAGAGGAGAACCCCGGCTGCTTCGATGACCCACGTAAGACGTTCGCCGACTTGTATATGAAGTCGGGGCAATACATTACTGAGATTGTGAAGAGACTCTATAACAGTAAGGGTATGAAAAAGGCTTATCCTGACTCGGAGGAACGTATCCGGCATATCTTCAAACACCAAGTGTATGGCCTTGCCCCAACCGAGTGTATCTACCGTATCGCCCTGCGCTATATCCTTGGATTTGATGAGACAATCCATATCTCAGCGTCTGATCATCACTTGAGGCAGGCTGATAGCTTGCCAGCGGCTAAGGAGGGAAGGATGGAGGAGTTCTTAGATGAGGTGTTTTAATAGGCCCTTCATCCTACGTAGAAACAATCTTCTAAAATATAACTTTCGATTTTCCTGTCACTTCTGTCATCTTTTCTCGGTCGTAACAGATTGTGAGATAGGATGCTACAGGAAATGTTAAATGTGACAGCAAACTAAAAACAAACTAAATAGTAGATGTATAAACATTTTATAGCAATCGTCCTTTGTGGCCTTACTACAACTTCTTGGGCCTCGAACACGTGTTCTTCTCGGATGTCTGACGGGGTGGGGATGCCCACTGCGGTCAGTAGTTGTAAGCCTCAATTAGCCTTATTGAGTAGAAAGGGCGATGTATGCTCTTCTCTGCTTGATGCCCAAAGGAGGAGGGGCAGAACGTGGACTCGGATCGTGACAGGGGAGCGCATGAGGACTAATAACCAACGGACTCACGAAGACTATCGGCAGACTCAGATGATGATGGGGGAGTGTAAGATGGCGAATGGGCAACTGCTACACGCAGACTATCGGCAGACTCAGATGGTGACAGGGGAGCGTATGATGACTAATGGGCTGAGTGTGCAGGCGGCAGGAGCGACGTCACTTCATCCCTTTGTGCCCACAACCATTGTAGGAGGTGATTTTGCGGAGGGCACACGATGGTACACATTGAAGTTCAAGAATACTACCTTGGCTGTTGCTGCGGCTGATGGGAGTATTAGTGAGGTGCCTGCAACGGCGGGGAATGTGGACCGTACGATGCCGCAGCAGCCTGACAATCAGCTTTGGTGCTTCGTTGGCAATGAGCAGGAAGGCTACACACTATACAACAAAGCCTTCGGTACGACGAAAGCACTTGTCGCTGTGGTCCCTGCAACGAATACGGCTGAGGCGACGATGGAGCCGTTGGAGGGGAATACGAAGTGTGCTAAGTGGTGGTTCTCGGCATCATCCAACCTCTCTTCAGCCTTCACCGACCCTGTTTATATGCAATTGCGAGATGCCAATGGATACGCCTTAAACCTCAGCGGACAGTCGGGTCAGATCTGTTTCTGGACTGGTGGAAAGGACAATGGATCGACGGTTCTCATCGAGCCTGCCTTTGCGACGGTGCTTGAGGCACGTGTGCTCGACCCTGATAACGTCACTTTCTATCGACAAGACAGGAAGACAAAGGGACAAGCATGGAATACTTATCTCATTTCTAACGCTGGTGATCCGGTCGTGACCTTGGCCAATGCGAATGGAAAAAACAATATTGGATATAGCAGTGCGACGTCGCCAAAGACGATTATCATCTCAAGTAAGAATAGTCAGAACTATACGCTCTCGGTGGAGAAAGGCTATGTCATCACGGGCTATAGCTTTTCTTTCAAAGGAGAGACGGCCTCGACGACGGTGAAGGATGTGACGACAGCGAAGACGGAGACGGCCTCGAAGACTGCTGCAAAGTCTTTCTCAGTGGACGGCATAGCCTTGCAGAGTGTTCCGTTTCAGGTGTTGACGGACGCAGCCCATATCCAACAGCTGACGATACAGATTGCTCCTGCCGTCGGGGAGGTGCTGAAGAAGCAGATAGCCGACAATGAGAAATATCAGACAGCAATCGTCTTTGATAACACGAAGTCGCCCTTTGGCTATCGTATCCCTGCTTTGGGCCAGGATGGCAATGGTAAGCTCTTTGTGGCGGTAGACCTCCGTCGGACGGGATCGGACATCGGTATGGGTAATGGACATAATGATATCGTCATGAAAACCAGCTCAGACCATGGCGCAACATGGGATGCTAACTATCGTACTATCGCTGCTGGTGATGTGCAACAAGACCATGGTTCGAAGCAGTGGACCTACAGCTTTGGCGATCCCTCTATCGTTGTCGATCGGAACAATCCGCAGAATGTACTCGTGATGTGCGTCGGTGGACACACAAGCTTCTTTGATAGTCGGTACGAACAACCTCAACATGTGGTGCGATTGCATAGTAGTGACGGTGGAGAAACATGGACGAAGGACTCGTTGACCTACCAGATATACAACTTGACAAAGAACAGCTTGGGCGGTAAGACGAATGGTCTGTTCCTGACAAGTGGGAAGATTATGCAGAGCCGATACGTTAAGCAGGGGGCTTATAACCGTTTGTATATCGCTTATCCAACGAATAATACCAAGCAGAACGCCACCTTTGTCATTTTTTCTGACGATTTCGGTGCAACATGGAAACTACTCGGTGGACCGATGCAGTTGCCAAGTACGGGCGCTGACGAGTCTAAGGTAGAGGAGCTACCAGACGGTTGTGTGCTGGTGAGTGTGCGCAATCGTGGTTCAAGCTCACGTGGGTATAGTCTCTTCACCTATACTGACATCGCCAAAGGAGAGGGTCGATGGGAGTTCCAAACGAATGCTGAAGCAATGAACAATGCGGTCAATGCGGTCAATGGCGAGATACTCATCGTGCCAGCACGGCGTGTGTCGGATGGTAGGAAACTCTTTGTAGCCTTACAGAGTATCACCCATTCCACGGCACGAGAGCGTGTGGGCGTGTATTTCAAGGAACTTGCTAACTACGAGAGTTATGCAACAGCGACGGCCTTAGCGGCTGATTGGCACAAAGGAAAGCAGGTGAGCCAGATTGGATCATGCTATACGGGGATGGAACTGTTGTCGAATGATAAGATAGGATACGTCTACGAGGAGGAGGCAACAGGCGGTATCGGGGGATATAACATCATCTTCAAGCAGATTCCTTTGGAGGACTTGACGAACGGACGATATGTCATCGACCACACTGTCGACCGTGGTCCTTATATCCAACAGGCTGCCGAAGTGCTCCGCTCACGTGTTCACACTTATCGAGTGGCTAATGGGAAATATGTCGGTATGCCTGTGGCTGCGGGATTGACAGGCGTTGAAGCTTCGCTCGATGGGGTCGGTGCGGTCCTTGCTACGGCTGCGACAGGTGGCGAGGAGACGGCATACTTTCATGCACAAGAGGCGATGGCTGCAGCACAAAAGCAGCTCCTTAGCGGTGTGACACGTGTGAAGATTGAGCGTGGGAGGTGGTATCGACTGACAAACAACCTAAAGCGTAATGTGGTACTAACGACGGATGGCACGCAACTCAAGCAGGGTTCTGTTAGTACATCACCGACCGATCCGGCCGTACTCTTCCAGTTCATTGAGACTACCGAGGGGTATTGGACGATAAAGAATGCGAAACACAAGGTGTTCGCTAAGCCTACGCTACGAACGAACACACCGCTGTTAGTGACTGATAATAAGGCTGATGCGGGTCGATACACCATCGTGTCGACGATAGACGGACGCAGTTATCTGCAGAGTATGGACCCAGCCCAAGCGGCTTACCCAGCCATCCATGCCGATAACAACGGTAACATCGTCGCATGGACCACCACCTCTGATGCCTCCCAATGGTTCATTGAGCCTACTGACTACCACGAGACAGACGATGCCATCCGCCTCGCTCCAGTCCTCTCCACCGCTCCCCATACCATCTATAACCTCCATGGTCAGCGTCTCAGTCCCCACTCTCTCCAGCACCGTGGCGTGTATATTGTTGATGGGAAGAAGGTGGTATATTAAAGAATAAGCATAAATGAAAAAAAGAAAGTTATAGAGAAGCTCATCCTGAAAACTTCCCTACAGTCAATGATTATCGTAATCCAATTATTGCTGAGGCTATGCGTGGAATGAAATACGTTAATATGTTTAACCGAGGCATTCAACGAGTAAAGAATATGCTAAGAGAAAATGGAAATCCAGAACCTAATTTTAATGTGAGCAAAGTCACAGCTTTTGAGGTGATGGTACATCCATCTATGTCACTTAACTTAGTCACTGATGGAGAAAAAGTGACTAAGTCAGCGACTAAGTCAACCGAGACGATGAACGAAGTGTTAGCCTTTTGTACACAAGAATGAACACTCACGGAGATTATGAGGCATTTAGGGCTAAAACACCGTAGTAACGCTAAAAGTCGATATGTTGACCCCTTGATAGAGGGTGGCTTTCTCGAAATGACGATACCAGATAAACCTAATAGTAGAAATCAAAAATACGTAAGGGCTTTATCTTAGTCATTTATCTTAGTCGCTAAGAAGTGACGAGGATGAGACAAGGTCTCTTGGGTTATAGAGCTATCGTATCGATGGGTAAGGAAGGTTCATGCTATCTTCAAGGGTTGGAGAAATAAAGAATAGTAGAGTTAAACGATATAATTAGAGAAATACGAGAGACGTGGGGGAGAGGGGATAAACAAAATGCCAAGACCCTTATGGACCTTGGCATGATATGGTAAACGCATTTTGGAATTATGCTTGCGTTGTATTAGTAGTTTGTCTCCTCAATCTGGAAGAAGCTCTGTGGGTGGTTACATACAGGGCAAACAGCTGGAGCCTTCTTGCCAACAACGATGTGACCGCAGTTACGACACTGCCAGATGCAGTCGCCGTCACGTGAGAATACGACTTTGTCATCGATGTTCTTCAACAGCTTGCGGTAACGCTCCTCGTGGTGCTTCTCAACCTTACCAACACCGCGGAACTTAACTGCCAACTCTGGGAAGCCTTCTTCCATAGCATCCTTAGCCATCTGCTCGTACATATCGGTCCACTCATAGTTCTCACCAGCTGCTGCGTCAGCGAGGTTTACGGTTGTTGTAGGGATATCACCACCGTGGAGGAACTTGAACCAAATCTTAGCATGCTCCTTTTCGTTGCGTGCTGTCTCCTCGAAGAAACCTGCGATCTGCTCAAAACCGTCCTTCTTTGCCTTTGAAGCATAGTAGAGATACTTAGTGTGAGCCTGGCTCTCACCAGCGAAAGCGGTCTTAAGGTTCTGCTCAGTCTTAGTACCCTTCAATGCCTCTGGGTCGAACTCCTTGAACTTCTCTGCCTTAGCGTGACATACTGGGCATTCTGCTGGTGCCTCTGTTCCTTCGTAGATATAACCACAAACAGTGCAAATAAATTTCTTTTTCATAATGTTTTTGTATTATAAATGTTATTTCTTGTTTCGCTTATCACGAGTGTGTAGACTAATATCTGCTGATTTTCAGCTCTATAGATGGGATATTTGTATCCTGTAATTATTACAATCTTGCGAGTGCAAAGGTAGAGATTATTTTCCAATCTGTCAACATTAACGGCTGTTTTTTTCGTATAGACAGACCTATTTAGACAACGAATAATTAGTATTAATAGTGCTTAGAAGGGGTGGGTGGCTGTTCTGGCGGGGCTAGCAGGACTGGCGGGAGTAGCAGGGCTAGCATGACTAGCAAATCTGGTAATTCGAGTAATTCGTAGTTAAGTTTTATTTTATCTTGTTACTTTATCTTTGTTCCTCTGTTATTCTGTCTCCATTTACCCTGTCCCGCCCCCTTGACACCCCCTCCGTTCCTCTGTTATCCTGTCTCCTCTTACCCTGTCTCCTCCCCTGTTACCTGTTCCCGTTCCTCTGTTATTCTGTCTTCTTTTACCCTGTCCTCTACGTTTTATCCTCTCTTGGTTAATCGTCTTGAAGGGTTGAGAGGCTCATTTAATAGCTTGTCGATGTGTAAAAATAGTTAAATAAATGCTTCTTAGAAAGTGGACTTATATAGAATAATGGTATTGGTCATCAATTAGTTACGGTGATTAATGAGTTTTTAACGCGTTTAATCAAAATTTGTTTATTTATGTGACTTTTGTTAACTTTGCACCCGATTTTAGGATAATGATACGGTATTATTAACATATTAAGTCATATCTTTAGTATGCGTTTATAAGTAAAAGCCACTGTAAACGACATAAATTAACCTGATAAAACGATATCCCAAACGAAATGTAATTATAAAAAAATGAAACTGAACGAAGAGAAAAAGGCTTATGTTGAGCCACAGATTACGATGTTTGCTTTGGCTGGGGATTGCCCAATCTTGGCGGGTAGTCCTCCTGTTAAAACGACTCCTATAGTAGTTCCTCCTACAGAGGACGATGATGATACAAACCTCGTACCAGAGAATTAATTAGGAGATGTTGTCTATTTAAATGTAAAAACAAAACAAATTACCAACTCATGAAGTTAAATAATATTCGCAAGTGCAATGCTGGACGCAAATCAACAGCAGCACTCACATTTGCATGTCTTAGTGGACTGACTGTCTTGGGACTGACTGCCTGCTCAGACAATGAACTTGATTCTACAAATGTTGGGCAGAATGGCACTGCCGTAAGATTTCAGGTAACAACTGCTGACAAGCAAGCGCAGCAGGCAGCAAAGGCTAACCCTAACTTTGCTTTGACGCGTGCAGGATACGCAGAGCAGCTACAGACACAGGGACTGACACCTGAAGACCTTGCAACACGCAAGATTGAAATCCCTGGTAACAGTAAGTATTGCCTTATAGAGAGTACGGTCGCTGGTATTGACGACGACTTTACAAACGATAATGCAGTGGCTACACGTGCTAAGATTACCACAACCGCTACACTTGGCAAGTTCTCTGCCATTGCTTATCGTGGTAGTTCTGCAACAGGTATCAGCACCACTCCTTGGTTCCATAATGCTGAGGTTAATGCTAATGGTACACTCGCAACGACTCAACTTTGGTCATGGAGCGAGCCATACGCACGCTTCTATGCTGTTTATCCACAGGTAACAACATCATACAGTAAGCTAACATTATCTCCATCAACAAACACTTCAACTCCATACGTAAACATTGAGGTTGAACCAGGTGTACAGGATCAGAAGGACTTGATGACTGCTTGTACTGGTACAACTCCTATTCACTATGCAACACAGGGTACAGCACCTGCTGTTCCTTTGCAGTTCCAGCACGCAATGACCGCTATCCGCTTCAAGATTGGCGACCGCTTGTCAGGTACTCATAAGATTACAAAGATTGAGATTGTTGGTGCAAAGAGCAAGGGTAAGTTCACTTTGCCTTCATCAGTACAGGCTACTTCTGGTGCATCTTTCAACAGTGCATGGTCTGATGTTAGCACTCCTGCTACCTTCACACTCGGTGGTATTAGCGTAAACACATCAGGTCATGTCAACGAGACTATCGTTGGTAAGGATAATGATAACTTCACATTCTACATGATTCCACAAACGTTGTCATCGGATGTCAAGGTTAAGGTTTACTTTGACAATCAGACTTCTCCAGCTATCGTAGCACCATTCGCTGGTACTTGGAAGGCTGGTACAACAAAGACATACGCATTGTCACAGTCGGCTAATAACCTCAAATACACCTTTGAAGCTACTCCTAATCCAAGTGAAGCAGCAAACACAGAAGGTGCAACTACATCATATCAGATTACATCATACGTAGACGATGATAAGCAGCATCGTCCTGTTAAATGGAAGGTAGTTAGCTATGATGCTGACGGAGATGGTACCTTCTCTATGAGTGAGAAGCCTGATTGGCTGACTATTCCTAACGAAGGTAGAACAACAACACAAGATGTTGAGCAATATACTGCTACATTCAACGCCAACCAACGTGACGTTTTGGCTGACTTCAACTATGCAATGAAGCATGCGGACCCTGTTACAAACTACAATCTTGCTAATGCTAAAGGTGATCCAGCTATAGAGAATACAGCAAACTGTTACATTATCAGTGCACCAGGTACATACCGTATTCCATTGGTTTATGGTAATGCTATTGAGAGAGGGACTACTAACTCTTCTGCATATACAAGTACTAAATCTTGCATAGTGGATAATGAAGAGTTCGTATTGCAGGACTTCGTTGATCATAACGACCACAAGATTACTTCTCCATATATCAACGTACAGAACGCTGGAGACCCAGCAACAAAAGCAGAAGTCGTCTGGGAAGATTGTCAGGACATCGTTACAACCCCTAAGGTTACAGGAAGTGGCGCAGACTCTTACCTTACTTTTACAATCAAGAAAGAGAACCTGCAGAACGGAAATGCCGTTGTTGCGGTTACAAATGCAACAGGTACAGTAATGTGGTCATGGCACTTATGGTTTACTCTAAAGAGTTCTCTTAAGACGATACCATTTACCAGTGTCGGCTCTACATATAACTTTATGACTGATAACCTTGGTTGGAAATACACCAAATGGACTGGCGGACTTAAGCGTGAAGTTGTTGTTAAGATAGAACAACAGGCTGAAACAGGCGAAAAAAAGACTGCTACTATTACGTTGAAGCAGGCTGCAGGCAATAATGTTCGCGAAGGATATGGAAATCTTTATCAGTGGGGACGTAAGGATCCGCTCCCTGGAACGGATACTTTCTATCCTAATACTGGTTACAAATTCAACGATGGTTATACTATAGTTGGTGATCAGGTTGCAGATTACAATAACGCTGCAAATATAAAGAGAATGGAGAAACGCACTATCGGACTTAGCATTCGTGAACCAGGTATAATGCTACCTAAGGTAGGTGGTGGTAAGTTGAGCTGGTCATACCGTCAATATATAAACTTATGGTCAGCTGATAACGATAGCTACGCTGGTACTGTACGTGATGGTAAAAAGACTATCTACGACCCATCACCAGTAGGCTTTAAAGTGCCAGATGCGTATGCATTCAAGGACTTTAGTCTAACTGGAGCAGTATGGAGCAATGGTTACACGCTCAAAGCAAATAATGACAAGGATATCTATTTCCAGGCAGGTGGATACCGTGATGGTAACGATGGAAAACTTAAATTAGTAGGTAGCTATGCTTTTTATTGGGAAGGTATTGCAACTAAAAGGGGTACTACAGGTGGCCCTGGTTATGGATTACGTATTAAGATGCTGAATGGTACTCTAAGTGCACCTATCAATCCTTCTGACGATTATGGTAACCGCGCATACGGTTACGGCTTACGCCCAGTAGCAGAGTAAACATAACTTTTCATTATTATATAATTACAGCCTCTCAGACGTAAGTTTGAGGGGCTGTTTTGTGTTGTATGGTGTAGGGGAGGTTATTGGCTTTTTAGAAGTTGCTGTCATTTCTGTCATGTGTTGTGGGCATGTAAGTTGTTTATGGTCAGTGAGGTTAGAGGAAATGTTAAAAATGACAGCAAAGAAAAATAAAACTAATTTGGGGGTTGGGGGGGAGTTCTTGCAGCTCTAGCAAATCTAGCAGGACTAGCAGGGCTAGCAGGGCTGGCAGGGCTGGCAAATCTAGCGGGACTAGCAAGACTAGCAGGGCTGGCAGGGCTAGCAAATCAGGTAATTCGAGTAATTCGTAGTTAAGTTTTATTTTATCTTGTTACTTTATCTTTGTTACAATATCTTTGTTACTTTATCTTTGTTCCTCTGTTATTCTGTCTCCATTTATCCTGTCTCTTTTTACCTGTCTCCATTACCTGTTCTCTGTTCCCGTTCCTCTGTTATTCTGTCTCCTTTTACCCTGTCTCCACCCCTGTTCCCTGTTTCTGTTCCTTTGTTATTCTGTCTCCTTTTACCCTGTCCCGCCCCTCTGTCCCTCTGTTATTCTGTCTCCTTTTACCCTGTCCCTGCTTGGTTATTCTGTCTATAGGATAGTGTTAACTATTCGCAAAGGGAATAAAAAACAGGATAATAGTGTTTATTATTGTTAAATTATTGATATAAATTAAGTGTTATAGCTGTGTAAAGTGTTATCTTTGTAATAACAAAGCTACAGAAAAAACCGTAAGCGCATGAGTAGTCATGGATAACTTTTGGACAATACCTATTTAGTATAGGGAATACCTCTAATATAAGGGACATCGTAAAGAGAATGAGAACTACACTGATATGTATATAAGATGAAATGCTAATATATATTAAGGTGGAGTTCTAATATATATAACATGGAGTCCTAATATATATAACATGGAGTCCTAATATATATAACATGGAGTTCTAAATATATATAATATGGAGTTCTAATATATATAAGGTGGACCTCTACAATGTGAGAGCCCTTCATGGTGAGGGGAGCTTTTAGTGGAGGAGGGAAGCCCTGAAGATATAGATAGGTTTACCTAAGTCAGAATAAGATTATCAACAAATATATAAAATAACTAATGAGAAAAGGAAAGATTCTACCAGTAAGTGTTTTCCTATCTTGCTGCTGTTTGAGCGTTTATGCCAGCAATCACGTCAGTTCGTCTGATAATATTGGCAAGAACGTAATCGTTGCAGCTACCAAGGCCAATGCCGCAAAGGTAATGGGGACACAGCAATCAAGTGGTGACGTGAAGGTTACCGGAACAATCGTTGACAACACCGGAGAGCCTGTCATTGGTGCTACTATCCGCGTAAAGGATTCGCAGAATGGAACAACCACCGACCTCGATGGTAAGTTTGAGATTATGACACATAAGGGTGCTACCCTTATCATCAGCTATATCGGTATGAACACTGAGGAGGTGAAGGTAAGTGGTGATGCACCATTGAACATCACTTTGAAGGCTGAGGCTCATCAGATTGAGGAGGTTGTGGTAACCGCTTTGGGTATCAAGCGTTCAGAGAAGGCGTTGAGCTATAACGTTCAGAAAGTAGGCGGTGAGAACCTCACAACGGTTAAGAACCCTAACTTTATGAATTCACTCTCTGGTAAGGTAGCCGGTGTGAATATCAATGCTTCTTCAGCTGGTATGGGTGGTGCAGCCCGCGTTGTGATGCGTGGTCCTAAGTCTATTACCCGTAGCAACCAAGCATTGTATGTAATCGACGGTGTGCCAATCAACAACACCAGTCAGGGTGAGATTTCAGGTGGTGCGTTCAGTTCACAGCCAGGTTCAGAAGGTATTGCCGAT
>QWCL01000158.1_pt1 | contig 34417 bp, 32 predicted proteins | sample 1972551 | NCBI WGS metagenome assembly QWCL01 (sample SAMN09866709, study PRJNA288562) | Human oral metagenome isolate term2_saliva, whole genome shotgun sequencing... | isolation source: mouth | host: Homo sapiens | place: USA: California
GCGCAATGAACGTATTGCAACGCGGACGCGCACTACTGAGTGCGGCAGGCTAAACATTAAATCAGGGCAGGACTTGCCCGCAGCGCGTGCCAAGTGAACTGTGCAGTAAGACAGTCAGCAACACGAACCCACCGAGGTAGTTGGAAAACTACAGTAGGAATCCCCGCCCTTTATGGTGGGGAGGAAGTCAACTGATTGAAAATCTTGCACAGCACGATTAATACTTTCCTTGTCGCCGGTTGCGGATTTAGTGTAATCCAAATAAGGTCTATTAACCTTGATAGAAAATAGTGGTTCGATTGTCTTCCAATTTTCATCACTTGGAATTGCTTGGTAGACTTTTAATCTTTCGGAGTAATCCATCTGTGCCGCATGTTCAATTTCCAAATTGTACTTGTTCACCAAATATAAAGCAGAACTTTCGCCCATAGGAATCATGTCAAACAGACTGAAAACCAATATAAGTCTCACTATTGTTGATACAAGTTCACTTGCTTGTTTTCGTCCCTCATTAAATCGAATTGAGACACTACCTATATTGTTCTTTAACTTGGGTTTCTAATCTTTTGTAGCGTACAAGGGCAACAAAATACAGGAAAAGGAATAGAACGAAACCAACGAAAAGAGGGGCTATCATCATTACGCCTAACAAGCTATACGAATTTGATGTTTCTGCTTTCCTTAAATAATTTCTACATGGAGTGGAAAGAAATCTTCCATCATAGTTGTATTCCAATCGACAAGTATATGCGTTGGCTAACATATCATCCGGCAAATGGAAAACATCATGCCGTATAGCTGGAACAATGAAACTAACAGCTTCATTATCACTTGCGGCTTTCACATAGAAATAAAAATTTTTGTTTGACTCATGTTTAAATAGCTCAAGGATTCGTTCAAAGTTTTCCGGTGTCGGATTAGTGCGATATTGTTCGACATTATGTTGAACTACAGAATGGGCAGTTTCAAAGTATGTATCCGCATATTTGAATAAAAAGTTAGATGCCATTATCAGACATAAAACAACAGAAGCGAGCAAACCCAAATATGCCGAATTGGACAACACGGCTCGCCAATTCGATTTACTAACACCATTACAAACACAAGCGCATAAAAAAACAAAAACAGTATCATAAACAAACAATTTGCTTGCTACCAGTAAAGCATTATCAAACTTTAATGAATGCTCTTCTTTTCCATAATGATTTCCTACCAAGTAATCCATCAAATTTCTTGGCAAAAGGAAATCGTGTTTTTGATGATTTAAGTACAATAGAAACACAATAATGATAGCAAAACAAAAGAACATAGCGCTAATCATAAAAAAACTGTGCTGTTCCCTTTTAATGTTACGCTTTTGTTTTAAATACAATACGTTAAAACTATTTTCGCTCATCATCTTACTCATTTCTCAAGACAATCTTTAATTCTTTCAACTCGTCTATCTGTATCAAAACTAATGGAAAACAAATTTATAGCTAAAAAAAGTAATACTAAAGCAATTATGTTAATTATATTTTTAACTCTTGTTCTCACATTTATATTATGAGCATATTCGTCACATAACTGTGACGACATCTTTCCATCATACATCTGCTCTACATTACAAAGATAACCAACAGGTTTCATTTTCAATCCATTGTAATCATCACGTCGCAATTTTTGAGCAACATTAGTAATACTTTCTTTATTCCCTGATGCAGCTTTAACATAATCAATGAATGGCTTGTTATTTAAATCGTTAAAAAGAAATTCAATTTTATTAAATCTGTCCTGTGATGGGTCTGCAATGTAATTTCTTACCGCTTTATCAACTGTTGAAAAGACAATATCATTATTCTTACTATAATTATCAATTACTTCACGCATAAAGCGATACTGTAAATCTGTATTACCTTCATTTCTAAGGAAAAGCAAAGAAAATACAAAAATAACCGTACCCAACATAAATGCCGCACTAGACATTTTTGAATAGATGTCCCTGTAATTTTTCAATTTGGACAAATGTTTTTCACCAAGATTCTCTTTATTGCTCATTTTATGTGCCTCATTATATTCAGTTATTCAATGCTAACATTACCAATCAACTGATAACTTTATTTACTTGCTTATCCAAATTTTGATAGTTAATTGCACGTCGTCTGATGCCTTGCCACTGAGTGAATGAAAGGATTTCCCATTCCATGTTTCCAATGTTGGATTGTCTTTAAATGCTTCGATTTGTTCAGTATAAGATGGTTTTGCCTGAATATTTGTAGCACTATTTTCGAGTTCCGAACCTGCAAATATTCCTGATATTTGAACCATGAAAAACATCATTACAGCACTTATCAATTTACTCATTATAGAGAAAAGTGAAACCTGATGATGTCGTCCTTGTTGTGCATGTTTATACAAATCAAATACACCAGCAATCAATAAAGATACGCCCAATAAGACTACCACAGCTTGTAAAACTTTACCAAAATGCAAAAATACTTCAGCAAACTCATTAGCTGAAGATTGAAGTGCTTCGGTATTGCTTTGCACAGACACCTGTTCAGGCACATGGTTGACTTGTGGCAATGTCAATACCGACAAGTCGACCTGTTGCCCGTTATTTTGCAGGCATGACCAAATGAATATAAGTATTGCTGTCACAAAAACTGATAGGATGGCAAGCCACAAATATTTGCGAAAACGGTTTTCATTGTCGACCAGTTGATTACCATAAAGATTGGCTTGATGATAGCAATTGTCTGCTCTAATTAATTTTTTAGGCTTGGATGATTCAGAAACAATATTGCCCAAATCATAAAAAACTTCGTCAGGCTCTTCTGGCATAGTAACTCCACTGATATTCTTAAATTGCCTGCATTATTGATGAAATTCTTGCATTTGTCAAAAACAAGTCATGCACAGATTGAGTTCATCAGAACAACAAAAAGATTGATTTGTTGCACCACTACCAAAATTGAACTAATGTATTCCTTTTAACAACACAGATACACGTTAATTGTGTAACTTGATTTTTAACACCACATCAAAGGAATACGAATATGAAACACACTCTTCTTGCTGCCATTCTTGCCAGTGCTCTTGCCACCCCCGCTATGGCATTTGTCGATATGGACAACAATGTGTATGTTGGCGCAACTGTCAGCCGTATCAAAGCCAACAGCGATGAGCCTGAACTGAAAGCTAAAACCGCATACAGCTTCTATGTAGGCGATGAGGTTCGCCTGAATGACCAACACAGCGTAATTGTAGAAGCCGGTTACAGCAGTTCCAAACACATCAAGCGTGAAACTTACAAATTGGATTACCAGTTCAAACTTCCTACCGGTGAATCGGTTAAAATCGCTCCGATTGTCGGTGTCGGCTATGAAGAACTGAAATTCAAGGACATCGGCTCGGGCACACCAAAAGTTCGCCGTGTATTCGGTGAAGTAGGTGTCAAAGCAGACATTAATGTTGCCACTGACATCTATGTAACCCCAAAAGTCGTTTACCAACACGATTTCAGCACTAAACTGAAAGGAGTGGATGAAAGCGGTAAACTGGATAAAGGAAACGGCGTTGAAGTGGAAGTAGCCGTTGCGAAGGAATTGGTATCCGGCAAAGTCAGCGTTGCGCCATACTACAAAATGTATCGTTTGAAAGACGGCTCGAACGAGTCATCCACTCTCAAAGAAGGCGGTCTGAAATTCCAGTACGACTTCAACTAAGTTGAAAAACAAGAAAGCCACTTGATAGTGGCTTTCTTTTTATGCGTGACGTTCTAATGAGAACGAATCACAAAATGGAAATCTTGAGTCAACTACACACCTAACGGCTGAATATTGGTATTGAAGACTTCTTTCTTTTCTTCTTGTTTGGCAGTCTGCCCTAGTCCGCCCTTCACCGCATCCAGTACCATTATGGTTTTACAGGTAACGTCCAAATAAGAAGTAATACCAAACGGCAACAGCAAGACAAACCATTCAATCAAATCCGATTGTCTAGTCGGGTGCATCCACCAACCCTCACTGGTAAACACTGACAATAGCATCAATAGTAAAGGTAGTAATGTGTGGTAACGGATGATTCGTTTGTTTTGTTGCACAAATGTATCACACAGATTGGCAATGGGGTAAATGTAACCAGTCTGCAAACCAATCAAAGATAGAATGCGACCGTTTTGAAATACGTTAACAAATCGAAAACCGGCGATAAACAACCACATGAAGAACATGATATACAAATTCAACACATGCGCACCTTCATGTGCCTGTACGGCATCATAAGGGACAGTCACCCAAGACTCAAATAATAATGCGAAAGACCATGCAGTCAAGTTCCCCTTTATCCAACCTTTGCGATAAAAGGAAACCACCGGTTCAATCTGCACATCTTTCAACTCGCGTTTGCAAATAAAATGCGTTGTCAATCCTTCAATAATGAAATAACCAATGAAACATAGGCCGATTGCCGGTGCGTGTTTCACATTAACATAAATCCAACTCGTACCGAACATCAGCAAGATAACCAGTCCGGCATGGAGTAACAGAAACTCGGGGCACATCCAAATGGCACGCAGGATATGTTTACCCAACGTTTTCTCATCGGATTTAATGGTCAGTAAGTCGTTAATGTTAGTATTCATTTGTACACAATATAATTTCTCAATTTATTAATTAAAAACAACAGGTTAAGCGCATAACACAAGATGTTCTGTTGCTTCTGGAATTTCTTTTCGTCGTTGCCGCTCTTCTTTCTTAATACGGTACGCCTCACGTGCTCTCGTCCGCGCGATTTCCTTTTTCTGTTGTTGCTCGTCTTCATATTGTTGTTTCAGCAACAATAAGCTGTCCACAATATCACGAATGCGGAACAGGTCATACTCTTTACTCTCACCAATAGATTTCCGAGTCGGATAGGGTTTCAAGCGCTCCTGTAACGGCGCAATATAATCTGGTATTGCATCAATCAAGCGACGCATGTTAAATTTATAGGCTTTAGCTGCGGCAAGAGGATTGGTGCAATGGATAAACGATGTCATCATGTAATCCAATGACTTACGCCGTTCAGCACGTTCTCGCTTGTTTTTCGCGCTTTGCAGTTTCGCTGCGGCTCTAGCTCCCCTAATCACGTTGCTCATTTTAACATAACGCGCCCAAATCACATCACTGTTGTGCCGATAAACAGAGTAATGTGGGTGTTTACGGTCAAACCATGTTTGGTCACGCCCATACCCCAACACAAAATCGCGTGTCGTACTTTGCATTGCAATAAAATCATAACACGGCACATGTGTCAAACCGTTCTCGTAACACAAAGAATACAGGGCAAGCTGATATAAATTGATGCCCATCATGCGAAACATGTGCGCATACTGCAAGGACACCTCAACCGGCTCAAAGACAAACTTTTTCGGCGCGTCTTTATCACGCAATACCGAATTTAAGGACAGCTTGAACTCATGCCCCATCGCCACACGCTTCTCTTCCATAAAAGCGACATATTTCGCATACGCCTCACGGTCTCGCTCTTGCAAATTGATGGCTTTAAAGATTGCCTTTTCTTTCTCTTTGAATACGGCATAACGGTTCAGTGCCGCGCCTTGCAGATGGTAAGCGGAACGTTCACGAGTCACATAGTCAAACGCCTCTGGAATTGTCTTTGTCACCTTTGGCATCAAAGTTTGGAAGTGGCGAAACGGTGTTGGCGACACATATTTGGCGATATGTTGTTCAATCTCAGCGTTTTCCAGTGCGGAATACTTGCGTTGACCGGTATGCAGTAAAACGGCAGGCGGCAATGGGTTTCTTGCACGTTCTTCTTCCTCTTCCTGTTCTACGGTTTTCACCTGTGACAAATCCCGCGCCTGTTGTTCACGGTGCTGTTGTTCTTTTTTCAGCAAACTCGTGGCTTTACGCGCACGGTAGCGTTCCAGCGTATCTGTTTTCCCGCATTTTTCAAGAAATTCCTCATAGCCCAATGGTTTACGAATCGCAGAAATGCCGCCGTTTTTGTAATACTTGTAGTATCGGCAAATGGTTGGCACGCTACAACCGGTTAGGTCGGCAATCTCTTGGTAAGTTTTCCCGCCTTTGGCGTAAATTTCAAGGAACGGTTCAAGTCGTCGATAAGTGGCAATCAGCTTACGATAAGTCTCCCATTGTGAAGACAAATTAGCGCGTTTCTGATAATAAGCAAATCCTTCAGGGTTTTCCTCTTGAAATTTATGAAAATCCACATAGTTATCTCTGCCGTTTTGAGGCTGCGACAACTTACCTTCCATTTTCATTTTTGTGCAATACTGAATACAGTGTTTCAGAATGTGCTTCAACTCAGAATATTCCAATGGCGGCAAACCGATTTTGGTAAAGTCGTTCAACTCACGCAATTTGTCTGTCATCATGGTACGCATGGTTGCCAAATCATATTCTTGCGCTACTTTTGAACCAAAGCGCACCAAGTTGCGCTGGATATAGCAATTGCGACCGGGAAATTCGTCCATGTGCTCTACATAGTAATCCAAGTCTTTGCGCACGGCGCTTTTGTACTTCATTTTTCTGCGTTTTTTTTCAGAGGTGTCACACCATCGGCTAAAGTCGCGCAATTCAAATGTGTTAGTGTGGATAAACTCTGTATCCCATTTGGCATGGAATGGGTTTTTGGACAACAAGCCTGAATAAGCAATATCCGCCTTAAACAAGTCCACCAAACCGAAATACACGCGCTCCAACAACTTGATTGGAGCGATACGTCCTTTCTCGCAGACGACAACCGGTGTACCCAACATGAAATACAAATGGCAGTGTCCGTTTTTTGGGTTTTTCACAATCATGTTAGGCACAGGAACAAGCCCCCAGCGTTCTTCCTTGAAATTCTCAAAGTCAAACTTGCGGTCAATGTCCAACACGATGAACATCTTATTGTTGGTGTTGTTGTGCTGCAAGTGTGTGTGTGTCAGCGAATCTGTACGAGAGACACACTTGCTGCCATATTTGAAGTTGGAAGAGCAACGCGGATAAAAACCTAAATTGTTGGCAAACTTGTAAAACATGCGTGCCTCTTTCAAATTACGAGGCATGCGAAACTTGGATGATTTGTGATTTTTGAAATGACGCAGAAGCTCACCTGCATCAGGAATGTGACCCCAGTCTTTCTTGGCGTTGCTTGATTTGCTTTTTGCTTCTTGTTCTTTTTTCAGCAGTTCCGCTTCGGAGTAAGTAGAGTATTCCTCACCAAACACATGACGAAAGTAATCTGCATCTGTGCGTGTCCAATACTGTACACGTTTGTTTTTCTTGTTTTCGGCAGAAATATCGGATGAATTGCTGTCTGATACGTTATCCGCAGATGAACAAGCTGACTCTGTGTCAATGTGATGGTTTTTGGATGAGATTAAAGATGCAGTCTTGCTGCGAGATGCTTTTGATGCAGTTTGTGCCATAGCAGAACAAGGAAACAGATTGAAATTGTATTCCTTGTTAAAACCGGCAGTCTGCCAAAGACAGACAAATAAGTTCACAACAAAGGAAACCCATGAATTGAAATGATAGAACTAATTTGTTTGCCTTGCAATAGACAAAATACACAGAGCGTGGCAACATCATGTCTGACAAAGAAAAAAGTTTTCCTAGTAAGCCACTCATACAACATACTAACCAGATGTGCAACATCGCCAGTGAAAAGTGATTTGTTTCACATAGTCGTTATGAAACAACGAGTTGCGTTTTAAACAAGTTTCACACGAATTGTTGGTAGGTATGGCGAGAGGAAAACATCCACTCTTATTCAAGGAATGAAGATGACTGACCAAGTAAAGCAAAACAGCGCCAATCAAACAAATGATATGGAGAACATCAATGAATCTGTCGAAATCGTTTTAGATGGAGTGACACCAAATACCGATTCTGACCGCATATCAGAAGAAGTTGTGTATCACATGGATATTTCGGAGATGGTTGGCGCGGACGGTCAACACACTCACTCTATATATAGTGATGGACCGGAAGTCAATGCTGATTTTGCAACCGGTGAGACCGATGGTAATATCGACAAAGATGAAACGGATACGATGGTAAAACGTGAAGTGCCAACCCAACCAGTTGATATAGTTGATGAACAAAATGAAACGGCTGATAAGCAAATCGTTGCCTATTTAACAGAAAAACAGGACAAACAATCTTTGCTACAAAAATGGCAAGCCGTTCCTACTTATCAGAAAGGGCTTGCCATTCTCGCATTAGCGGTGTGTGCCGGTCTTGCCGCACTTGCTTTATCAAATGACAAGCAGAACAAAAACAGCAATGAAGCCCAAACGTCAACCGTCGCATCAACACCGTCTACACAGCAATCTAGCCAGCAAGTTAAACTGACACCGGCAAAAGAAAACTGGTGTCCAGATTTGTCGCAAATAGGCTCTTGCATCGTCCCTACTCCGGAGCAATTACAGGATGGACAAGTGGCAGAGCGCATGAAGCTGTTGGAAATCAATGGCAAGCCAACTTATGATGGGATTGTCCGTTATATGGATATGAGCAGTTTTCTTGCCCGCCAACAAGCCAAATATGGTGATTCGCTGTACCACCTATTTCCGCGACAGTTGGGCAATCTTTACCGTTATATGGCAAACCATCGCCAACCGACTGTTGATGATGCACTGTATATCTTGGAACTCCATCAGCGTATACTCGCCGCAGCAGATGTAAATATTGTGGTTAGACAGGATGACAATACTGGAAACCGTGAAACAGAATTACCGTCTGCTGGTAATCCACAAACAAACGATGATGCAACGACAAACAATAAAGCACCGTCTGCGACACAAAGTGGAATTATTAATTATGGTCGTACAACAGCCAATACCCAACAACCGGTACAAAATCGCACTTTGCCTAATACCAGCCTGTTGAACAGTAGTGAAACCGTTACCCCTCCGACTGCTATACCTCCACGCACAGCATCACGCGGCAACTTTAATGAAAATGCTCGTGCGTTAGAGGATGCCATTTTAAACATGGATGGCGGTTCATCCAATCGAGCCGTTCCGGTAACACCATCAGTGACTTATTATCCGCAAGGCTTACCACCTAACAGACAATCACAGCAAAACTATTCTGCACCTATGCAAAACGATAGAGTCGAATACGGTGGCATGAATTTCAAAGGTTCGCGCGGCACTAATATAGCAAATGAAAACAAGCAAAACGAGCATGCCACACAAAATAATCGCCCGCCAAAACGGGAAAACACGGAAATTCCTGAGTACGAAGAACCGAAACAACGAAGTTGGCTGGGACGGATTTTCAGAGGACGTTCAGAAGCGGAATAATGAATTGGGACGAGCAACACACTAAAAACAGGACGATTTCCTCGTCCTGTTTTCATTTTTTTTGTCATATCCAATGTGAGCTATTTTTGTCGCCATCAAATTTCAGCACTTTCAATCTGTTTCCGTAATACATTGTTTCAAAATTGTTTTTCTTTAATCGATATATAAAAATTGCTTTTCAAGTGCGAAAATTATATCTGGTAATAAGTATGTTCAGGGTCTCCTACTGAATATCGTTATTCTAGCAGAAAGGAAAACATTTGTCTCTTATGGCAAAAGAGACCATCGTTTTCCTTTCTCTTGAATGGCTCACGAAAAGCTCACTCACCATCATAATTTGTTGCAATGGCAGCACATGTTTGACAACAAATAGCTCATAAAAGGCTCACATCAAGTCTGACATCAGTCATACAAGGTTTTCTCATAAGCGGTCACATAATGATTGATGAACGAGCTTCTGGACGCATCAAAGATTGCCGCTGTCAAACTCATGTTGCGAATGGCAAGTAGTCGGTCCATCATCAGTCTTGCCGGTGAGCAGAACAAGTATTCCTCATCATTGTTAGACTGAATCTTTGCTGTATAAATCAGTCTGGCAAACACAGTATTCCTGTTTTCCTCTAGCCATTTAAGCAAACGAACGACCCATGATGTGGGAATGTAAGCAAGGATAAACAGTAAGTCATTGGCATACCTGTTCCACTCATCGTCTGAGATTTCGTGAACCAGACGCAGATTATCTGCCAATTGGGATAACACATTCTGTACACCTGCGTGGTTGACCACTGTCCATGTGTCTTTGTTGTCCATCTCATGTAATACTGGTGCAGACAAATCTGGGTCAGTGTCCGCCCAGTAATTACGGATGGCGTTTTCCTTGAATACCAGTTTTCGTGCGCGTTTGATTTTCTCGGCCATTGTGTGTCTGATTTTAATAATTGTTGTACTTAATTTAATGATTGATGGACTGGTTGAAAATGTTTATTGACTGTTAAATACTTTAATATTGAATTGCAATTATAGCAACAATCGTTTACAATACGGTTTTCAATAATTCAAAATCACCATATGAAATCGGTTAATTATGTTCGCAAACTTTTAGGTGTTTCTGCCCAGACAGTCAGGTGTTACATTAAATCAGGAAAACTTAAAGCTACACAAAGGGCAAATGGGCGTTTCTTTGTGGAAGAAACGGAAATCAATCGATTTGTTAACGAATTAAACTGTTTATCTCAAACACAAGTATGGTGTTACTACCTGCGTTCCTCAGAAGGGAATAAAGTTCTTCTGAATAATCAGGAGAAAAACTTATCTGAGCATTTCCCCGCAGCCACATTTGTCATTAAAGATTCGGCATCAGGTCTCAATGAAAACCGAGCAGGCTTGAAGAAACTGATTAAACTGGTCAAAGAAGGGAAAATCACTGACATCGCTGTTACACAATCAGACCGTTTATCACGATTTGGGAACAGCTATCTTATTGAACTATTTAACGCTTACAATGTAAAACTTCATGTTCTCTTTCAAGATGATAAAGATGATTTACAACACGAACTATTATGGGATTTCATGTCATTAATTGCCAGTTTTTCAGGACGGTTTTACCGATTAAGAAGTATTAGCAACAAAATCAAATTGTTGGATGAAGCAAAACAATGTTTAGAGCAGTCAAAATCAAAATCTCAGACCAACAACTGATTGAAGAACTGGAATTTCTGCATCAATTGTTTAAACGTGAATACGACTTTGTTCGTCATAAAGTCAGTCTTACTTCTTTTGATGAAAAAGAGTATTCCCATTCCCATCGCGGTCGATTTACTGAAAAACTGGCCGCATTAACGAATAAACGCTATTTAGCATGGAATGTGAATCAAAAAGCCAAGTATTTCCGTATGTTCGCACAACAGTTGCGACAGGATTTCTGTTCGTTGAAATACCGATATGACATTTCTGTCATTTTAGCAAAATACGGTTTCAATCCAAGTAATCCGGCAGTACGCGATGAATTAAAAGCACTTAACTTGTACCCAACCGCTCAGGAAATCAAAAATATTTGCCGACAAGGAACTATTGTCTGTTTGCCTGAAACTCTATCGTTACCACTGGATTTCTCATTGGGACAGGACAAGCAAACAATTACACAACCTGATAAGAAAGAGGCGGTGTTTTTCATCAAATTTCGTGGCAAATGGACACGATTGTCTTTTGATATGCCGAAATATTTCAAGCGTAAAACGCGACAGGAGAATTTTGAGTGCTACTGTAAGCCTAAGTTTGTTAAAGATGAAAACCAAGATTGGTATGTGGTGTTGGCAATCATGTTGTCAACCGACAAGCCGTCGGCAAAGAATGACATTTATGCTGGTATCGACATCGGTTTAAAACATCCTTATACAGCGATTGCCGTTAAAGATACCGGTAAAGAACAGGTTTTCTTTCAATCACAGCCGTTTTCCTGTAAACGTGAAACGCAAGTCGTGAATCACAAACTTGCAGTGATTAAAGAAAAACTTTCTCATTTGTATCACAAAATTGATGTTTATCAAAGGATTATTGCTCGAAACAAAAATCCGCAGTTCACTGTTGTTATTCAGGAAAAACTGGAAGTCCTGATACAGGAAAAGAATGACTTGCGCCGCAAACGGCGTGAATTGAATAAACGTTTGTGTTACTTGGCAGCAAGGGATTTACGTAAACAATTGAAGTTTTTCAATGTCGGAACAGTTAAGTTGGAACGCCTGAATTGGGTAGAGAACTCCGGTGGTAGTTGGGCGTTCAGTCAAATGCAACAGGTTATTACTGAAAAACTGCAAGAGGACGGCATAGCCGTAAAGAAAGTCTCACCGGCTTACACATCCTCACAGAATCCATTTACCACTAAAAAGGAAAACGGTGTCAAACAGAGTGACAGAAATGTCCGATTTGCCAAATACATTGTTGATAGAGATGTATTGGCGGCAATCAATATCGCTTTACGCGATTTTAAAACGGTAAAACATTTAGTTTTAACCCGCAGGCAATTTGGCGTAATTGCTTGCCGTATGGCTGAATCAGAAACGCATACGAAAAGGGAAAACAAGAGTAATAAGTCATACAACCCATTTAATCATGGCGATTTATTGCAAACTTGTTAACGCTTCACTATGATGTTTTTAATATTGCTTTCCCAAATTTTCCCTGTGAAATTAGAACAGCTTTCTCATCCTCCGTTGCATTTAGATACACACTTGTTGTCTTTGACAAATGTGCACTGCAATACCAATGTGTTATCATTATTTCCGCATCTATCACCAATGAAATCCTTGATAGACGATGTTGGATTTGTGAAACCGTTGACTGATATTCTGTCACAACAGGATTTCTCGGTTTATCAACCGCGTGATTACCTGTTGCTCTTTGTGGGTTTGCTGGCTGAAAAACATGGTGTGTCACAACCAGACTTCCTTAAAACAAACAAGTTCACCCACACAAACAGATTGACTGATTGGGCATACAGTAAATGCAAAACTCCTGATGCAATGACCATGTTTGCCTATTACATTGATGAACCGGTTTTAAACCGTTTAATTGGATTTACTGTCGGAAGTCATTTGGTGGTACAAGCATTACACGATATTCGTCATGCGTTGGACGAGGCGCTGAAAGGATTGTTGCTGCATGAGCGCAGCAGTGGTGGGGTTAACTTTGTTGAGCGTGTGAGCAATATGCGCAATTTGCATATTGCCTATCCGGAACACATCTGTGTGTTTGTGGATTGGATGTTGCATACCATACGCGACATGGTGCGGCGTGATGTGTTTACTGATGAAGATGTCAGACTGATGCTGTATATGCGTGATATGACACGCATACCCTTCTATTTGACCAATGAAATGCCTGCCAATATCCGACAATATGTTTTACCCAGCTATCATCAGACAAACAGGTTGTTACGCTGTTATCAGGAACAGTTTGTCAATCCTTTGATTAGAAACGGTTCTATTTTAATACACGGTCATACTGATAAAGCATGTTTGGATTTGGTATTACCAGAACATCTGGTGAGTCAATATCAGACTGCTGTTAACGCTCTGCTTTCAGTGTGTGCTTTAATAGAAAGTGATGATTTTGGTTTGTCAGAACAATTGGGTGTTATCGCAGACACTGCCGACAATGTGTTACAAACTCGGACTGTAACAGTCGGAGACCTTATGTTATTCGTGAATGAATTTAGGAAAACTTTGAAATGAAAAACAAGTATATCGACCGTTTGAACAAAGCGATGCTTGGAGAATTATCTGACATCCATGTGATTGTTGAAGACATTCTTGCAGGTCAAACACTGGATGCGACATCGTATGAAAAGAAAGCCAGTACACTGGAACGCTTTGGTCTGAAACGATTGTCATTCTTGTATTTAGCAATGGGTTTGTATACCAGCAATGGTGCGCGTAATGATTTAGCAGATAGTATTGTGCGTCAGACTGATGCTGCATTGCCTAACATTGTTCAGCACATTACCAGTGCGCCTACAGCGGACATTGTGTTGGATATGGAAGGCGCAAATCCGTTGTTTGATGCCGTCGGTTTGTCTTTAAAAGAGGCGGGTTTTTCTCCTACTCGACAAAAACGTGTGTTCGGCTTTGATTTGGAATACAGTGATACCATTGGCGGCAGCGATACAAATACGCATGAAGCACAAACTGCCGTATTTCAGCAAGGACAACCGGTTGTTGCAGAACGTGCAACAAGTGAGAGGGTTGAGCCTGTTCAGCCACAAAATACAGAGACTGACTCTGAAATTATAGGCAGCATAACCGACAATTTGCTGCAGGGGGTGCAATCCAATCGCGCCACCAACACACAAGAAACTCAATCTGATTCACAGGCGACAACACAAGAAGAACTTGTGTTTGTCACACCTGATATGGAACAGCAAACACAAGAACAAGGATTGCCGTCAACAAATATGGAAAACAGTTACACACACAACACACTTGAACAAGTTTCACATGCGCAACCATCGCAACCGGCATTACAACAAGCACATGCGTCAATGCCGCAACAAACAACATTTGTGTCATACATGAATGACCAAGTTTTTGTTTTTGATGCACAAACACAAGAATATGTCATTAACGGACGAGTACGTTTGGATAGCAATACTTTTGTCAGCCATATCGGGCAACTGTGTGAAACAATTGAACGTTTGTTGGAACACAATCAGGAATTGGCAAACTTTACTGCCGGTGGCGAGGAGGTTTACTTTAATCCTGATTGGGAACTAAAATGGGATGAAACATTGTTGGGTTTGTCAGGCGCATTAGAAGATGTGGCACTATTTAAAACTTCGGCGCTGGTACACAAATTGCGTTTCTACATCAGCTATCTGATTGAAAAGAACATCATGTTTGACCGTCATACTTACACACTGATGCAAACGGTATTGATGCCTGTGTATTCCTTCCTGTCTGCCAATGTTTCCGGTATTAACCGTGAGGAATTTGTGCATTTAGAGGTTCAAATCGACGGGGTGTTCGCTATGTTTAAAGAAGCGATGAGCCAACAAGCCATCAGCACTGCATTGCAGAACGGTTTGACAGCATTTGAAGAAAAACTGGAGGCTAAGTTAAACAATACAGCAGAAACAGTAAAACAAAGCAGTAAAGTGCTAAACCAATTAGAGCAGGGTTTCTCGCGCTTTACCGTAGGTTACAATACCCATATTTCTGCTCTGGTCAGCACAATTGAACAATCCAACAACGCTGAACAGATTGCCAATGCAGAAGAACGTCTGGCAAATATGATGAACAAACAGCGTCAAGAAATGAAAGCTCTGTTTGAACAATTGGCGAAATTTGCCGACCAACGCGGTAATCAGCAATTCAGCCTGTTGAATGTCGTGAAAAACTTATTTAAGTGATTGGCGCAAATACGTTTCAGTTAAACAACAGTAACATCAAAAGAGGACTACTGTGTCCTCTTTTCTTTCGTCTTCTACACTACTTCCCTCAGAACGTTAGATTATGCGTATCTTTTGTGCCCATTGACATGAAAAAACTGTTACAAAAACTAGGCAACCTGTGTACGCGCAGACGTGCATTAATGATTGCAGGAGGTTATATCGTTTTCTTCTTGGCAACATTTAGCCTGTATTACTTTCTGAGCAACAACTATCCGCAATTCGTTGCCGGTGGTGAAAGTAATCAAATCAAGTATGACTATAAAATCAAAGCCCAAAAAGCACCTGAAGCCGGTGCGGACGATTTCCATGCCATCGTAATGGACGATGCGGATACTTGTGGGCAGAATGCGCCTTTGGGTATTCCTGATGCTTCACGGCGTGATGACACCAGTAATTTGTATTGCTTTAACAAGTATTTGTCTGTGTATAGCGAGAGTGCAAAAATGCCGTTGATTGTGGCTTACTCTTTGGATAAAAACAATTGGGTTGGGCGCAAACCGCTTCAAGTTGGCAATGTCGGATTCCAACGTTTTAAAAATTTCACCCCTGATGCAGCGAGCTTTAATGGCACGCCATATGTATTAAAACAACTCGCGCCACTGGACAATTTTCTGTATGACAAAACGGCAGTAGGTGAAAGTCTGTATATGACCAATGTTGTACCCATGAATCCGGTATTGGCAAACGGTGTGTGGCAACAGGCTGACTATTTTGTACGTAAAATGTTTGCCGAGCAAAATGAGGTGAAAAACTTGTATGTACTTGCCGGTCCATTGTACTTGTCCGGTCGTACTGATGATAATGGCAAACGTATTCCGAACAATCTGGGACAACTGGCAAATGGTGTGGTTGTACCGACTCACTATTATAAAGTCATACTTGAACCGCGCGGTGGTGCGTATTCAGCATTCATTTTCCCCAATACTGCAATGGCGACCGGCAATTTTAAAAATTATCAAGTGGAGCTTGCCAGTATTGAAAAAGAAACCAAACTCAAACTGTTTCCTAATTTGGATGCCAAACAGCGTCGCAGGTTGGAAGACTTGACGGAATACCTGAAATAACGCTACTATTTAATTGATTTCTTATCTTGGAGCAAATGAAATGGGATTTTTTGACGACATCAAAGAAAAAGGCACACAAATTTGGAAGAGCGCCAGTGCCACTGTGGAAAAAGGTAAAGGCATGACTGTTGGTGAAATTGGTGATGCTATCTCCAGTACGGTTTCGGAGGCTTACGAGACTGTGAAAAAAGAAATGTCAGACGTTTCCGACAAAATTGTTGCCGGTTTTAAGGATGGTGAAGCCATATATGTTGAAAAACGTATTGAGGTGGATGAGAATGGGCAGGAATATGAAGTGACTGTGGTTCGCAAGCCTGTTGCCAAAGCCGCATCAGACGAAAATGGTGTACAACAGTCGCAAGAACTCAATCCGTCTTCAGAGGAAAACCAAATTGCAAAAAGTAAATCGGAAGCCTTTGATTCAACCGCCGCAGTCGATTCAGACAAGACTGAAAAAACTGCTGAAAATTTGGTTGGTGTTGCAAGTAGCGCGGATAAAGTGGTTGACAGTGTGGCTGGGCAACCGGCTGATACCGAAACACCGTCAGGCGGTAAAAATGAATCGGATAAAAAAAAACGGTTGATTGACCGCATGGCGGACAAGTTTAATGCCGCACTGGATAACGCTGAACAAGCGGTTGAAAAAAAACGTATTGAAATTGAAGAAAAACGCCGTGCTGAAGAATTGGCTCGCCTACGCACACCGATGCAGAGAGTGAAATACAGTGTGCGCCATTTTTGGCAAACTGTTACCAACAGCAAGCGCGGTAAATTAGTGGAAGACAGTTTGTTCATTGCTAAAAGTAAAGTGCCGTTTCGCATGAAAAAAGTAAAACGCTTCCTGCAATTTGGTGTTACGGTTGGTTCAATGTTGTCTGTAAAACAATGGTTTGGCATTGCTACTGCGACAGGTGGTCTATTATGGAGTAACCATAAACGCAAAGTGTTGTGGTTTGGTGGGATTGCTTCGGTGTTCGCCTTTATCTATTCTGCCTTTAAGGATGATTAACGGGTGTTGTTATGAATGAAATGGAAACCGTTCTAAAACAATTGTTGCGCAATCTTGATGTGGAAGGCTGGCGGGAAAGTTTGCGAGACAAGCAGTTCGTCTACTTTCTTGGTGGCTATTTGACTGAAAAACGGGAAAATGTGTATCACCTGTTGGTTAAAAATATTGGTACGAAAAACATTGAGTTGATTCAGGAAATTATTTCCTTGTTGATTGCAAACAATGTTTCCATTTTAAATGCTGATGTGAACAACCGTTTGCCAAGCGATTTGGTAAAAAACAAATACACAGTTCTATACGTCATTCTTTCCGAGTATGAAGGGCGCGAATATCGTGATGCCTATGAATACCGCGCCAAATATGAAGTGGAGTTAGAGCAAGATTCTTGACCTCCTTCCAAACAGTTCGTTTCAAAGCAGACCAGTACGGTCTGCTTTCTTTTTGTTTGCATGTTTCGTGTTGGCGCATTATTTGTTGATTGAAAACATCCGTAATAATGGCGCTAACTAACCGAAAACTTTAAAATATGGCAATTATTTAATTGAATGACGGAGTTTCTGATGGGTTTGTTTGATATGCTTGGGCGTGGTGGTGACTATGTAAAAAACAAGAGTAAAGATGTTGCTAATGCCGGTGTGAACAAGGGTAAAGAAATCGTCGGGTATGGCTTAATTAAAGCTAATGCCAAGTTTATCGCCGACAGCTTCAAAACCATGACACAGCCGGTTAAAGTTCGCTCGGCACAAAAGTTATCCTTTGAACAATACGTACAAAAGAACCACATTGACCAAGCTGATTTGGTCAAGAACTACAAAAGCCTTAGTATTGCCTTCTATATTACTATGTGCGGTTCAATTGGCGCATTACTAATGATGCTGTTTGCTTTTGCCAAACCTGACAAACTGATGTTGATTGGTCAGTTCGTGTCCTCCTTGTCTATCAGTGGATTTTTTATCGCCTCCATGCTAAACTTCGGTTGGCGTGCTTACCAAATCAGGAAGCGCGATTTCGTCCGCTTCAATGTTTATCTCAAATCAGGAGCGGAAATTTTTCCACGATTCAAGTTGAGCCATGACAAATGAAAAAGTTTAGCGTTTATGAAATTCAGGGGAATGTCACCCCTGATGAACTGATTGCCCATATCACGGATTCGGAAAACGTCTTCCGTGATTTTTCTTCATCTTTGGACACTATTACCGGCGGGTTTCTACCGTTATATGAAGAAATTGATGCCAATGGCGTGATGCAACCCAAATACTATGTATCTGTTGGCGGCAACCTGATGACATTCGCCTATAAAATGTTGAAAAAGAATGTCCCTGCCGCACAAGTGAAAGATGTATTGGAAAAACGTATTCAGGAAATCCTGTTGCGCGAAGGGCGTGTAGTTGGGCGTAAAGAGAAGAACGAATTGAAACAAATGGTGGTCGACGAATTGCTGCCACACGCTTTTGCCAAACCGTCCGTATTCCATTTCATCGCCGATTTTGAGCGAAAACGCCTGTTTATTGATATTACCTCTGAATCACAATTGGAATTGATGGTAGGACAGTTGATTAGTCCTGATTATGAAATTGGTTTGCACCCGCTGTATCCGAAGAATCCCTTTGGCAGCACTATGCTGAGGTTGTTGAAAGAAGAGGTGTTTGATGTGGGGAACACACCGCTGTCCACTGCTACCGAATGCGTGATTGAAATTGGCGCAACAGACGGTACGACACCGCTTATTAGCTTGCGTGATATGGGTATGGGTTCAAGTGATGTGCGCCACAGTATTGACGGAGAAAACCGTTTCGTTCGCAGCATTCGTCTGATGTTGGATGACATTGTATTTACAGTGGATAGAAAGTTCGCCTTTTCTGGCGTACAAGGCTTGGAAGACAAATCCGAAGATAAAGACGAGTACGAAAGTCAGGAAGACTTCTTGCGCACCAAATTGTTTTCTGAAGCACAAAATATGAATATCTTGGTGGACGCGGTGATTGATGTCATTGACCATTCGTGATTTTCAATAGGAATATATGAAAAGGAAGCCAGAAACGGCTTCCTTTTTTTTGTGCAATCGGAAATTACTCTGCTGCAACAACGATTTCCTCATCCTCGGTGACTTGTTCGGTTGGAATCTCATATTGTTTGTTCACAACCGCTTGCACCTCGTCATCCACTTTCATCATCACGGCGACAATATCGCTGTATCTCAGGCACACACGGCACAAATCATTTTGACAGACAGCAAGGCGATGGTAATTTTCATCACTCTCGAACATCTTTAAATGACCTGATTCACAAGCGGGGCAGAGTATGCCGGTGTGGTCGCCAACTGGCACAAGGTTCAAATCATATTCTTCGTCATAGGTAATCGGACGGTACATATCGGTATTCCATAGGCTGTTTATATTTGGATAGTCTACAAAATAAAGCCTCAAGCCCTGTGCCTTATGGCGTGGATATAAGGCGTTAATATTCTGTTCCATAACCATTGGATAGGATTAGTAAAACATGATACAATGATACTTCCAGTATTTCTTTATCAAAAAAGATGTTAATTCAAAAGTCTTACCAATATGAGTTAATTCCGAACGGAGAACAAGTCCGCAAACTAAAACAGTTTTGCGGCTGTTGCCGTTTCGTGTTTAACAAAGGTTTGGAGGAAGTAAAGAAATACTACGAGACCACCGGTCATTTCTTGAATTACATCCAACTAGCCGCATTCTTACCAAAATGGAAACAAGATGCCGACTGGCTCAAAGACTGTAACGCACAAGCCCTGCAACAAAGCATTAAAAACCTGTCTTATGGGTTAGCAAACCACACAGCAGGTCGCGCGAAGTTTCCGCGTTTCAAAGCCAAAGGCAGGAGAGACAGTTGCCGATTCCCACAAGGTTTTAAGTCAGACCAGAACAACAACCGTATCTACCTACCGAAAATCGGTTGGGTACGATACCGCAACAGTAGAACCATTATTGGTACAATCAAGAACGTTACCGTGACTGCCAAATGCGGTAAATGGTACGTCTCCATCCAAACCGAATACGAACAAGAAAAACCTGTGCATTACGGTAACGACATCGGTATCGACATGGGGATTATACGGTTTGCCACTTTATCTGACGGCAGGTATTTCCAACCGGTAAATGCTTTTCATTCCCTAAAGGGACAACTGGCAAAACTGCAACGGCGTTTGAAACGCAAGATTAAAGGCAGCAGTAATTGGAAGAAACTGGTTGCTAAAATTAGCAAGCTGCATCATCGGATTGCCAACATTAGAAAGAATTTCCTGCATCAAATCAGCAACACGATTAGCAAGAACCACGCAACCGTGTATGCCGAAGATTTGCAAGTGAAAAACATGTCCAAGTCCGCCAAAGGCACGATGGAAAATCCGGGTAAAAACATTCGGCAAAAAGCAGGCTTGAACCGCGCCATACTTGACCAAGCATGGTATGAGTTCCGGCGGCAGTTGGAATACAAATTGCGCTGGCGCGGCGGACAACTGATATTGGTTTCACCACAGTACACCAGTCAATGTTGTCCTGCCTGCGGCCACACGGTGAAAGCAAACCGCACAACCCAAGCCTTATTTGCCTGTGTACAATGCGGTTATACTGAGAATGCCGACGTGGTTGGCGCAATGAACGTATTGCAGCGCGGACGTGCACTAAGTGCGGCAGGCTAAACATTAATCAAGGCAGGACTTGCCCGCAGCGCGTGCCAAGTGAACCGTGCAGTAAGGCGGTCAGCAACACGAACCCACCGAAGTAGTTGTAAAACTACAGTAGGAATCCCCATCCTTTAGGGCGGGGAGGAAGTCAACATATCAGAACAAGAGTGTGCTCTTACTTTTGAATGGGCAGAGGCAACCAACAAGATTCCTGATTTGGTTGATTTTTCTGCCAAAAATGTGGATTTCTTGAACTACCTATTCAAGAATGGGGAAAAGGGATTACACATTTTGCATCATGGTCGTTGTGCTAACCATTTCTATGAGTTGAAAAACAAATTGGAAGAGTTGGCGCAAGCTAAACAGGAAATACATTAATGTGTTTTGAAAGTGCGCCGAGTCAATTGTGTGGCAATTATTCATATTTATTAGCTCGGCGCACATTGTTGAATTTAAATAGAAAAGAGTTGCTAAATGAATAACAGTGAGTCAATTGCGAGCAATAATGAGTCAATCAATTTTGCAAGTAAGTATCCCAATATCGAAAAGGCGATAGCTTCGTATTCCAACTTGGCTGCAGGTGTTGAAATTATCGGTTACATCGCTTTTTTATGGATGTACTTCATATCAAACGGAATAACTTTAATAAGTATGTTTTTTGCTTTTGTCTATGCAGCGTTATATTGTTATTCTTTGAATGCTCTGCTTAAAGCAGCACCTTTAAAACGATTAGTCGGACAACAGCTTGTCAGTGTTGCTTTTGTTTTGATTGTGCTCGCATTCTCTATTACTAGCGATTCGTTTGGGCATTTGAAAGCCGTAACAATTGTTTTTGTAGCTATTAAGGTGTTGGCGACATTGCTTGTTTTTCTTGTGTTGTGTTCAACTAACAAGAAATACTCTTTATTCAATGGTTTAGCCGATGACTATTGTCAGTTTTATATGTCTTGCAAAGCACATGGAATCGATTCGCCATTATTTGAGGAGGTTGAGAATCGGCTTTGTGTTGTTGGCACGATTAAAGAGCAAAGCAATTATGAACTTTGGCGCTCCAGCTTGATTTCATTGTCCGTAGCGGAAGAAGTGCAGAAAATGAATGGGATTATCCGGATGAAACGCATGATTTCCTCTAAGGATAGCCACTTTTTCGCAGAAAACACAATTAAATTCATTGAAGGAATGAATAACACCAAGCAATATAGCAAGGAAGTTGAGGAATCTTTGTTGAATCAGTTCAAGTGAGATTGATGGCAACACATTGGTTGAGTATTAAAAAAGCCTGACATTAAGTCAGGCTTTGCCATTGTGTCAATCAGCTATTGTTTTTCAAACCACCAAACACCCTTTTCACGTCTGAAATGAAGAGTGTCTCCTTTGTTAAGTTGTGCTTCATGGAAACGGTTTTCTTGTAGTTGGAAACTCATTGGTTTGCCATTTTTGCCAACCAGTTGAACTTCATACAAGTCCATAGACACTACACCTTCGTTTTGCGCTTTCCAGAATCTGCTATTCCCTACTACGCGCCCGAGAATGTCGCCTACCACATATCCGGCGGTGGTTCGCCAAGCTGGTTCGTCTTCTGTGAAAGAGATTGCATTCGCCAACACATTGCGACCGATGGCGGGGTATCCGTCTCGATACATATTACTGCGTGCATGACGGATATTGTGTACATTGCTGCCCAATCCATAGATACGCACATCGTCATAGTAACGCTCGCCCAAATTTTTCCACCCAACTATTTTCCCTTCAAACACTCCGCTCTGTGGCAGTTTGTCATTAACGAGAAAAAATTGTGCGAGGTTGGAAAACACATAGGGAAATTGGCTGGTGTCACGGATAAAGACACGATTGTCTTCCACTTGTGTCGGTTTGATTAAACCTTGCGATTCATGGAAATCATCCTTGCCATCCAAAATACCGGCGTTTGCCAATGCAGGTAACAATAAAGCGAGTGCTAATGCGTTTTTCATTTCAAATCCTCCGAAACATCATATTTGTTCATTTCCTCCAAGTCACGCTTGAATGGATGATTTTGCCGATAGCGCAACTCTTCATCACGTTGCCACTTCAGAATTTGTTTGGTCTTGTTTAACATGAGCAAAAGAAAGATGGCGCATGCCCAATAAAAAGCAAATCCGCTCGCGCCCCATGACATTGAGTAAATCCCGCCACCGGCGATTGCTATCCAAAGTAGAACTCTGAATAAACCGATTGGTTGTTGATTTTTCATACTTGAACTCCAAGTTGGTCTTGTTTTCGGTTATCATACTGTTTGTATAATGCTTAAACAGTTAAATTTTGAAAATGATTTTGTGTGCGCTTGGTGCGTTGGTATTTCATTTAATGATTAGAAAACAAAAGTTTAACAATAAATCAGGAGTGGTTAATGAATACACTTTCATCAGAAAAATTGAATAGCAATAAAATGTTGTTAGAAAAACTTGCTTCTATTTATCGTGATTCGCGTAACCAAGAACCGGATTTTAGTCGTTCAGGGCTTTTCCATGAAATTGCTTGGAATGAAAAGCAACTTGATTTTGCAGAACGTAACCCAGAGCTAATTCAAGAATTTCAATCTGAACGTCAAGTGGTTCGTGATGACTTTGATGAATTGATTTCCTCTGGTGTGTTTGAGATGGATGTAGAACACATTAGTAATATGGCAGTCAATTATTTAATGGGGTGGCGTTGCCGTGAGAAAATTGAACAGCAAATTGGCTCTTCTTTGCCAACAAGTTTGGAAGATTTAGAATTTGCACGTGAACAATTGCAATTGGCTCGTGAGAACATTAAGCGCAAATGGAACGACCGAGCGAGATATGAATTTGAATAGTTGTGTAGCAATTGAACCACATCTACAAAGGTATAAAATTTGAACCACTATCGCATAGTGGTTTTTCTTTTTTGTTTGTTTGGATATTGTTTGGCGAGTTCTTATCTTATGGGTGTTTTTTAGAACAGTGAAAGCAAATATGACAAACAAACGTATTCTTGCAGTTATGGTATCCGCCGCGTTTGCCACTGGTATGGCACAAGCACAAGTGAATATCAACACAAACTATCAGTTTGCCACTCAAACCACTAACAGTTCTTTGCAGGACATCTCTACTCATGCGGCAAGCGTGGAAGAGCGTCTGGCGTTGCTGGGTGAGTTGGTAAAAGGTTACGCCAACGGCACATACACCGCTGCACAAGTGACCAACTACATCAATAACAGCGCCATTTTGAAAAACGGTGACACCTTCCAGTTGTTCAAACGCCCTGCCAACACTGTCGGTGCTGGTGTGTCAGCCGAACCGCTGATTGCTGTTGGTTCTGGTAGCACATTCGGTACAAAAGCAGGTGGTGGTGCTGACATTGAGAACGTTGCCAGCGTAACTCTGAATGGCAAGACCTACAATTTTGCCGGTTCGACCACTTCCGGCGGTGTAGCAATCGGTACGCCTACCGAAACCCGCAGCTTGACCAACTTGTCTGCCGGTCGTTTGTCTGACAGTTCTTTGGATGCAGTCAACGGTTCTCAATTGCACGCCACCAACAAAGCATTGGGCGATTTGGCAACCCAAGTGAACACCAATACCACCAATATTGGTAAGGGTTTGAACTTTAAAGGCAAGGACAACCAAATTACCAATGTTCAATTGGGTGATACTTTGACCATCACCGGTGATGCCAACATTAACACCACTGTTGCCAACAAAACGGTTACTGTCGGTCTTAATAAAGACTTGACCGGTCTGGATTCCGCTACTTTCACCGGTGGTGTGGTGGTGAACAACAACGGTATCAATGCTGGTAATCACAAAATCACCAATGTTGCACCCGGCACTGTATCGGCAACCTCTACTGATGCTGTAAACGGCGCACAATTGTTTGCCAACAAAGCCAAAGGCTTTACTGTGGTTGATGCCGATTCCGGTCAACTGCAAGTGTTGGATGCCGGTCAACTGAATGTTGCCGCTGAAGATAACAACATCATCTTCCATGTGAAAAACGGCAAACTGCAAGTCGGCTTGGCGAAAGATTTGACCGGCTTGAACTCTGCCACCTTTACTACTGGCGTTGTAATCGGTAATGGTGTGAACTTTGGTGGTCACAAAGCCACCAATATGGCTGACGGCACTATCAGCGCCACGTCCAAAGACGGCGTGAACGGTTCACAAATCCATGCGTTGAAAAACGACTTGGAAAACAGAATTGCCAATGTCGGTGGCGGCAATGGCTTCACTGTTGAAGATACAGCAGGCAACACCCAAAGAGTGCCAGACAATGGTAAGTTGAACATTGCTGCCAAAGACACCAATGTTACTTTTGGTGTGGAAAACGGCAAGGTTCAGGTTGGCTTGAATAAAGACCTGACTGGTTTGAACTCCGCAACTTTCAATAGCGGTGTATCCATCGGCAACGGTGTCAACTTCGGCAGTCATAAAGCCACCAATATGGCTGATGGCACAATCAGCGCCACTTCCAAAGACGGCGTGAATGGTTCGCAATTGTATGCGCTGCAACAACAAGTGACTGCAAACAAAGCCAAAGGCTTTACCGTAGTAGATGAGGCAGGCAATACCCAACAGGTTGCTGACAATGGCAAGTTGAACATTGCCGCCAAAGACAGCAACGTCACCTTTGGTGTGGAAAACGGTAAAGTTCAGGTCGGATTGAACAAAGACTTGACCGGTTTGAACTCCACTACTTATACCGGTGGTGTGACCATCAACAACAACGGCATCAACGGCGGCAACCACAAAATTGATGGTGTGGCTGATGGCGACATCAATGCCAACTCCAAACAAGCCATCAACGGTTCACAGTTGTTCAACTATGTGCGACGTGTGGCAGGTGGTGGTTTCACTGCAGTTGCGCAAGACGGTTCTCGTTTGGACGTAACAGCCGGTGGCGATTTTAACGTGGTTGGTGGTCGAAACATTGAAACCAAAGTGGAAAACGGTAAATTCGTGGTACAAACCGTGAAAGATGCCGAGTTCAACACCGTGAAAGTCGGTGACATCAACATCAATGATGGCGGTAAAATCACCAATATCAATGATGGTCGTATTGCCGAAGGCTCACGCGATGCGATAAACGGCGGTCAAATCCACGCTTTGAAACAGGAAATCAACCAAAACAACAAAACGTTGAGACAAGGTATCGCCTCTGCGTTTGCTGCACAGATTGAATACCCTGAACAACGTCCGGGTGAAGTCGCAGCCGGTATCGGCATCGGCCACTATGACGGTGAAACTGCCGCAGCGGTTGGTGTTAGTCTGTTGACCGAAAACGGCAAGTACAAAGTGAATGCCACTTATTCACAAGGTCTTTCCCGCCATGCCAAACCGGGTGGTAAAGTATCATTCGGTATGCTGTTCTAAGAAACTGCAAAACAAAAGCCATCAGATAACTGATGGCTTTTTTGATTTGCTGGCTTAATGCAATACTCTGTTGTCCTTGAATGCAAGCGGATGACGTTCTTTGAACGCATTAACCGCATGGCTTTCAAAAATGCCAATATTGGCAAACACTTCAATCAGTTGTTCAGTAGCCAAACGTTTTTCAGGCGTTTGTAACAATGAATCCAATTCTCTCATTAGTCCATCGTCATTAAAATCGGCTGTGAAAAAATCACATTTGTTTTTAGGGAGGATGTCATAGATGGATTCTAATATGTAAGCCAGTATTTCCGTATCTATGAGATAAGCGTCATTTTCATCTTCAAATGACAAGCAGCGCACCAACGTTTGGGTAATGTCAAAAGGCGGTGTAGCGGAAGCATCTCCCCAAAGTGGTATCAGGGCAATAAGGAAAGGCAAGTGTTCCACTTTGTCTAAAATTTGTTTGATGATGACATTTTGTTCCTTATTACTGAAAGATTCTAGGAAAGCTCTTTGATGAATAATGTTTTCACCCTTGTCATCATCGTCGCCGTCTTCTTCTCCATCGCCCTCTTCTTCATCGTTGATTAACAATCCGATTTGAAAAGAAACTCCTTCATCATCATCGTCATCTTCCATGAACTCCATTATGATTTCCGCGCCATACAAAGCAAGATTTTCGACAATGACGTTTTTAAGATTTTCCAGTGTTGGTTGGCAATACTTGGATTGCTGTAATTCAGCAAATCGTTTGGTAAACGTTTCTGTACTTTCATCATCGTAAGCCTGACCAAGATGCCAAACCGTTTGGATTACCGTGGCAGCAACTAAATAGCCCGCATCTTCACTTTGTTCGCCAATTCTATCAATAACATTGGTAGGAATGACAAACTCCCAAATATCGTTTTTTTCAGGAACATTGGTATGGAAATCGTATTCACGGCAAACACTCATCAAAATCATCAAGATTTCTGCCGGTGCATTTGCCTGTAATTCAAGAAATTTGATGAATCTTTCCGGATACACTGCATTTTGGTAATCCACACTTAATTCAAAAATTTCGGAAAGCAGTTTTTCTGGGTTGTTGGCATTGCCTTTCACATATCGAGAAACTTTCTTTTCAAATTCAAGAATAACATCTTTCTCGGATTGAGTATTTCGTGGGTCGAAAGCAATGTTTTGTATGGGAGACATATCTAGCACCTGTTGGTTTGGTTGGGAACAGCCTGATTATACATGAACCAACTTACTAAATTTCATTTTTTAGAAACGATTGGCTCACTTTTTGTTATTACTTGTATTTCTTTTGTTGCATTAAATATGTGCTGTGCCAATTCATTGAATCTGTCTTGGTCTTCATTAGTGCTAAACAAATCTGACCAGTAATCACTAATAATGTTAAATAGTCGGTCTATACGATTGATTTGTTGTCTGTTTCCTGCGCATTTAATTGAGGCAATGCGGTACTCTTTGACAAACTGCTCATTCAATTGACCAAGCGTGGTTGTAATTTTCTGGTTGTTATCTTGGACAACAACTTCTTGTTTGCGTATGAAATTTTGTATTGTTTTCTTTTCCTTGCGAAAACCGTACACAGAATAATAAAGAACCCCTATAACCAATATAGAGAATGCTGCAATACAGCAAACAAACATTAGAGCCATTTTGACAACCTAAAATGATTAACATGTTGCCAATTATATCACAATTGATTAATGTTAACATTAAAGCGCCATAATCGGCGCTTTGTCTTCTAGACATTAAATTTTTTCATCAGTAATTTCTGACATCTGTTTTCTGTAATCATCCAACATCATCATTTCCATCGGTTTCAAGATGTCTATCAAATAATCATTGGTCTTGGCAAGCTCTTCTGCAAGTCGCCGGTAGTATTCCTGACTAAATAAAGTTGATGGTCTTTCCACCTCTTTTATTAACAGGTCAACCGTTGTTTGTGCAATAGCTGTCACTTTTTGTGCTGTTGCAATATTTTCTTGTGACAAGTCGTTTATGAGGAACTGGTCGGTGGCACAAATTAGAGTGTGGAATGTATCAACCAAATCAAAAATTGAAAATTCTTGTTCTTCACCAAATATTTTTATCTTGAAATCGTCAGAATAAAAATCTCTGTCAAACAAGGATTTTACACCTTTTATTTGCTGTTCTAAGTGTCTCATTTTTGAGGCAATGTCAAAATCGACTAATTGAACCAATTGTCCGTCGATAGCTTCATCAGAAGTTTTTTTTATGAATGATTTGTTCAACCTCATATGTATATAAACAGCTATACCAATAATTAAGACAATGAAAGTACACGTCCGAGAAAATATTAAATAAGATTCAGTTACCATTTTAAATTTCCATAATTTCTATACATTCATTTGGTCATCTTCCAGTAGCTACTTTAATGACACGAATAGCTTCTCCCAAGCACAGCAATTGGTCATATCCTGCTTCAACTTTAATATGAGACTGGTATTTCATGCCATTGGTGAAAATCAGCCAAATATAATGATTCTCGTATTTTGGTGTCTAAAACAGCAATATTTTGTAGCATGTCTTTGTTTAATTCGCATTTCTGGAAACGTTTTTGACCTCCTCCCCGCCATAAAGTGTGGAGATTCCTACTGTAGTTTTCCAACTACTTCGGTGGGTTCGTGTTGCTGACCGCCTTACTGCACGGTTCACTTGGCACGCGCTGCGGGCAAGTCCTGCCCTGATTTAATGTTTAGCCTGCCGCACTCAGTGCACAACCACGTTGCAATACGTTCATCGCACCAACCACATCGGCATTCTCGGTATAACCGCATTGCACACAGGCAAATAAGGCTTGGGTGGTGCGGTTTTCTTTCGCTGTGTGGCCGCAGGCAGGACAACATTGGCTGGTGTATTGTGGCGCAACTAATATCAGTTGTCCACCACGCCAGCGCAATTTGTATTCCAACTGCCGCCGGAACTCGTACCACGCTTGGTCAAGTATGGCTCGGTTCAAACCGGATTTCTGTTTGACCATTTTGCCATGCTTTTCCATCGTGCCTTTGGCGGACTTGGACATGTTTTTCACCTGCAAATCTTCGACATACACGGTTGCGTGGTTCTTGCTAATCGTGTGGCTGATTTGATGCAGGAAATTCTTTCTGATGTTGGCAATCCGATGATGCAGCTTACTGATTTTAGCCACCAACTTTTTCCAGTTGTTGCTGCCTTTGGTTTTCCTTTTTAGTTGGCGCTGCAGTTTGGCAATTTTGCCTTTTAATGTTTTGAAGGCGTTTACCGGATTGAAATACTGACCGTCAGACAAAGTGGAAAAACGTACTATGCCCATGTCGATACCGATGTCGCTGCCGGAATGCACAGGTGTTTCCTGCTCGTATTCGGTTTGGATGGAAACATACCACTTACCACATTTGGCGGTCACGGTTACGTTCTTGATTGTACCGATAATGGTTCTACTATTGCAATACCGCACCCAACCGATTTTCGGTAGATAGATACGGTTGTTATTCTGGTCTGACTTAACGCTCTGCGGGAATCGACAACTGTCTTTCCGGCCTTTGGTTTTAAATTTCGGAAATCCGGCACGTTTTGCTGAGAAATTCATTAACGCTTGCGACAGGTTTTTCATACTCTGTTGCAGGGATTGCGCGTTACAGTCTTTGAGCCAGTCACAATCTTGTTTCCATTTCGGCAGCAAAGCAGTTAATTGTGCGTAGTTCAAGAAATGACCGGTAGTCTCGTAGTATTTCTTCACTTCCTCCAAGCCTTTGTTAAACACGAAACGACAACAGCCGCAAAACTGCTTCAGTTTGTGTGCTTGTTCTCCGTTTATGATTAACTCGTATTGGTAAGACTTTTGGATTAACATCTTGTCAATAAAGAAATACTAGAAATATAATTGTATCTTGTTTTACCAAGCATGTACATAGTCATGGAACAGAATATTAACGCCTTATACCTCGCCATAAATGACGTGGCTTTACGGCTTCATCAGGTTCTTCATATTCTGTTCCATTTTTGTTTTATTAAAAGAAAACGGATACCAATGTATCCGTTTTTGTTTACCATGTCAAATTAACTGATGTCAATTCCGACACGTCGGTTGGGTTGCAGACAGGCTTTCAACTCGGCAGTCGGTTTTTCACCAACGCAGTCTTTAACCGGTTCGCTCTCCCCTGCTCCAAAGGCAGTAGTGCGGTGAGCAGGCACGCCATGTTCAATCAGATAAGTGGCAACAGACAAAGCGCGACGTTCTGACAGTTTTTGGTTGTAGGCATCAGAACCCAAACGGTCAGTGTGTCCGACAATAGTAATGTTGCTGAACTCGGTATTACGGGCTTTTACAGCTTGTACCACTTTATCCAGTGCCTCACTGGCTTCGGGACGCAGTTTTGCGCTGTCAAAGTCAAACAGGAAGTCTGCCGACAGATTCAGGCGTTCCAATTTCGGCGTTTCAGGAACTTTTGGGATTTCTTTTGGCACTTCCACCATGCAGTCTGCCGGATTCCACATGAATTGTTGTACGACACCATGTTTGTCGAATACAGTTTTCAGTTGGCAAACTTTGGCGTTATCCGGTCCTTTGGGTTTGGACGGGTCAATCATACGCATGATGTTGTGATTCCATTCGCGCACACCGACAAATCCTTCCGAGAAGTGCGGGCGACCGAGAATGGAGTGCACTTGGGCTTTGCCCATGCCGATTTGCAACAGGTCGAGTTGCGCATCCGTTACCCAAATGCCGGGTTCTTGATGTTTGCCACCAATTTGATAATGGTTGCGCTCCACTTTCGGCCAACGCACGTCTTCGTTTTGAACATGACCGTCAGAAGAGATTTTATCGCGCTCAATGCAAGTGCAGATACAGCAATCAAAGCAATATGTTTCATTCGCATAAGGTTTTCCGTTTATAAATGGACAGACATAAAGTACAAAAGACCAACCTGTAAAACAATTTTCATAGTTGAAAGGTTTATCTTTGTCGCATCAGTGTTTTCCAATTGTGCCAATAAATAGTTGTCCTTGTTTCCGGCAAAATCGTTCACAACACTTATACACGAAGTATAATTGGACATTCCGAACAACACAAAAAGTGAACCCGAAAATGAATGCGTCATCTGTATTACCGACTAACGAAGCCACCTACGAAGCCATTTATGACTATTTGCGAGCCATCGCAGATGAGCCGTCTTCCAATCGTAAAATTGAGATGCTCAAAGAAGCCGAACAGCATGTTTCCCTGTCACATTTCCAGCAAGTGCTGATATGGGCGAACCATCCGCAAATCCGCTTTTACCTGACTCCGCCAGCTTATCTGTTTAAAGAGGTTCAGGATACACAAGACATTCCTGTGTTTACAGAGGCGAAAGACATGGCTGATTTCTTGCAATCCCTGTCTAACCGGTCTATTTCCGGTAATGCGGCAAAGTACGCATATCAGCAATTCAGGGGAACATTGACACCCAAAGTGCAAACCTTGCTAGATGACATTTTGGAGAAAGACTTGAAAGTCGGTTTTGGTGTGAGCAGCATCAATAAGGCATTTAAGAAATTGATTCCTGATGTGCCGTACATGCGTTGTTCGCTGATTACCGACATTAAAAAGCCGGAATTATGGCTATCTCCAGCATCAGGCATGATTTCCCAAGAAAAAATGGACGGTATGTTTTTCAACATTGATGTGATGGGGGATGGTGATATTGTTCTCACCTCACGCAACGGCTCATTATTTCCAGACCACTCAGCTTTTTACGAAATCAAATCTGTTGTGGCTAATTTTAGACCGGCAATGCAATATCATGGCGAAATGCTGGTGACAGATAAAACCGGTAAAATTCTACCGCGTGAAGAAAGTAACGGTTTGCTCAATGCACTTTTGAAATCAGACAACAGTAAATCCAAAGGTGCACGTTTCGACAGCAATCAGTATTCCTTACTGTTACAATTGTGGGATGCCATTCCTCATGCTCTGTTGCGTTTGGTGGGCGACAATAAAGCCATTGAGCAATCAGAGCATAATCTGCCTTACTCGGAACGCCTTGCATCTCTTGCCTCTGATATTCAGCGTGCGGATAGCAAAGTCATCCAATTGGTCGATACCCGATATTACTCTTCTATTGCTGATGCGGAAGAGCATTTCAAACAAATGCTGTCTGAAGGCAAAGAGGGATGTGTGGTCAAACTGCCCGAGATGAAATGGAAAGACGGCACAAGTCGTGAACAGGTAAAACTGAAAAATAAATTCACGGTTGAGCTTCGCATTGTCGGTTTTAATGAGGGTACGGGTAAAAACAAAGACTTGTTTGGCTCATTGAACTGCATTTCCGAAGACGGATTGTTGGAAGTCAATGTGTCCTCATCAGGTATGAGTGAAACTTATCGCAAACATGTCAGTGATGAGCGCAACAAATACATGGGACAAGTGGTCAGCGTTACTGCGAACAGCATTATGCACAACAAAAATGGTGGTCGTCATTCTTTGTTCCTGCCGGTGTTTGAGGAAATCCGTTCTGACAAGCATATTGCTGATACATTCCAACGCATTTGTGAGCAGTTTGACAACTCAGTCAATTTGCAACAACAAATTGAGTTGCTGAAAGCGTCAAAGAAATCCTAATTGAACAAAAAACAACACGAATGCCGGTATTCAAACCGGCATTTTCGTCTTTAATGTCTAAACTATCGGATATTCACTCCATAAATTTCACTTATGTCCAACCAAAATGTGTATCGTTATGACAGCCCTGTGATTTACTCGTCAGAAGAATTAGAAATCATTAAAGAGTTGGTTGGTTTTATTCGCCAATACAAAGGTTTTTATAGCGGTCTTTCAGTGTTAGAAGCTAAAAACGCCATTAGTGATTATTGTCGTGTGGCGAATATGAAATGTACGGTTGATTTATTCAAGCAGTTCCCACAAATGAATAAGGAAGTATTTTCTGATTTGTGTGATAAATTTCGTATTTGGCAGGATGATGATTATGCGTTCAAATTCTCTGCCAATGATATGCAGGAATTGAAAAATATTAGTAACTTTGAAATTTTGCGTAAAACAATTTATCGTGATTGCTGCCTTAAATTGAATCAAATAAAAGACTGGCAAACCGATACAGCGCAAAACTATTTGAAATCATTTAAAGAGTTGCTGCAATCAGATGTTTATCGTTATGCGTATAACATTCTGCAAAGAAATGCCAAGAAACTAATAGAATCTGTTCGTAATGATACCTATCTTTGGGAGTATATTTCATCCCCTGCTGGGTGGCAACCTGATGGAATTACTTTGGAAAACGGTATCTATTTGCTAGACATACTTAATCTGGAACATGAAGCTCATTTTGAAAGAGTTTGGGAAGCGCTGAACAGGAGGATTCAGGATAATTATTTATCAGTTCATATCCTGACGCATTTTTTACAGTTGGATAATTTTTTCCAATATGGAAAAAATTATGACTTGACAAAAGTTTTTCAAAAATATTTGCCAACTTACGGGAAAGACGCAGGGTATTGGGAATGTCCGCCATGTTTCAAACAAATGTTGAATAGCACTTCTTTTTCGTTGGATTTGAACAATCCTGATATTCAAATACAATTGAAGAAATCCTTTGCCAAAGTATCAAAGGAAGACTTTGATTTAATGTGTGAAATCATTGTTCACTTGGTTGAAAATAATAAATTGGCCGGTGAAAGTACAGAACAATCGGTGGTAGAAGCCTATCGGGATGAGTTAACTGCCTATATTGCGACAAACAATAATGAATCGGCTAAACGGATATTGGATACCGATTATTTGCGACAACATGTGCAAGATATAAAACCTAGACCAAAACTAAAAATATGAGTGGAAACGTTCAACATCCCGCTGGATAGCTCATTGCTTGATGGTCACCTGTTAAAATCTCCATGTTCATCAATCAAACATTAGAATGAATGCCGGTCACTATCACCGGCGTTTTGTTAATAGAGTCTTGACATCCTCTCCGACCTAAAGGACGGAGATTCCTACTGCGGTTTTGCAACCGCTTCGGTGGGTTCGTGCTGCTGACCGGCTGACTGCCCGATTCACT
>QWCL01000131.1_pt1 | contig 34009 bp, 27 predicted proteins | sample 1972551 | NCBI WGS metagenome assembly QWCL01 (sample SAMN09866709, study PRJNA288562) | Human oral metagenome isolate term2_saliva, whole genome shotgun sequencing... | isolation source: mouth | host: Homo sapiens | place: USA: California
GTTAGTCAATGGGAAACCATTAGCATAAGAGCCGCTACCCTTTGTAGTCATAGTAATACTCTTACCGCTTGCAGAACCTGTCAACTCACCTGTTGTTGTATCAAGTGTGTAAGTACCAGTAATATCATTATCAGATTCTACCTCAATCTTTGTCAACTGACAATTCTTTATACCTGTATTGTTTGTGAAAGGCTGGAACACGAGGATAGCTGCCTGATGATCGAGACGGAAGTTAAATACGCCATTACCACCTGTTGCGTCTGCTGTACCGCAATCGCCTGCCTCACCAATATGTGTGGTGCTATTAGGCTGTGCCTGACTCTGTGCTGCAGAGATAGTTACGTTATTGTTAAGACCATTCTTACCAGGGTAATATACCTTATACGTTGTGCTGTTAGTGTACTTACCAGGAACCATGAACTTAAAGCTGGCAGTCTTCTCTGTTGGAGCATTACTGCTCTTCTGCCAAGTTCCGTTATCGTCCTTCACATAGATATGATCACCTGCCTCCCAGAAGAAAGCACCGTCGTCATAGTTGAGTGATGTACGCGTTGCAGCAGCACCTGTCACGAATGAAGTGAGGTTGCTGTTGTTTTCAGTGTTTGTATCTACAGTGCTCTGTGCTACATCTTCATTAGAGCAAGACGCAAAAGCCATTACAATGCCGCACAATGCTATTAATGATAGCAGGCGCACCTTAAAAGTCTGTTTTCTCATTATTATATAGTCTTTTTATGCTTATTACTTATTTAATTAAAACTCTCTTTTGATTAATCTTCCCACAATGATGTATGACCACTATTTGACAAAGCCTCATTACCAACTTCAAGCCACTCTACTTCTTCCTTTGCGCCAAGGGGAGCAGGTCCCGGGCGGTGATTGCCTCGATTGTGCTGACTAGGGAATGATGTATTTAATATAAAGCTCTCACTGTTGATGCTCATTATCTCTGTCTGAGGCTTCTGATATCCCAATTTAATCTTATTCTGTTTCATAACATATGGTATAAAATGCTGTTTATTTACTTATTTTATTATCCTTATTCTCAATTTGTAAGACGTAAAAATGTTTACACTCACTCTTTAAAAGTGGGAGTATAAGGATGATATTGAACTGGTTTTTAATCCTTATTCTGTTATCCTAATTGAAGAACTTTATACAGTGTCACACTGCTCTTTTTACCTTATTATTTAATATCAAGGCTTTGTTCGTTCTTAATTATATTTATCCCTAAACTATATCCTTTAGTAATTAATTCGAATTTTTCGGCTGAAAAATTACTGAAATAAATTCAATCTCGCAAGATTATAAATAAAAACAACACTTTTCTTTTTCATTTTTTATGGTGTAATGGACATTTGGTAGGCTGAAAAACTCTCGGAATTCTTTTATTTACTACCTTTGCAGCATTTGAAAATCTATGAATAAAAAAACTGTATCTTCTGTAATAGCTCAAATGTTAAAAAGAATGGGCATCGACGTTCTGTTCAGATGTATTCCTGCAAGGATTGTGGTAGACAATTTCATTCTCTATGGAACGACTATCTGACGGCAAATCGAACGATATCTGATCTATCCACTCTTTATAAATGTTCAGAGCGAACCATACGACGTAGGTTGAGCTTAGTAGTAGATAGCTTTACTGCTACTTACCCCAAATCTGCAGTAATAATATTGGATACAACATACTTTTCCAGGACATCTGGTGTGATGCTGTTTCAGGATGCTTCATCAGGAAAAATACTTTATCGCAAGTTTATCAAAAACGAAACTAACAGAGATTATCTTGATGGACTTCGGTATATTGCGGAGCGTGGAACTGTGATAAAAGCAGTGGTGTGTGATGGGCATGTAGGACTTTTACAAGCTATAAGTTTCTGTCCCGTACAAATGTATCAATTTCACCAATTTTAGATAGTTAGAAGACTCCTTACTAACAACCCACATTTGCCTGCAGGCGTTGAACTGTTGGCATTAATGAGAAGGATGTTCTCTATGAGAAAAGAAGAGTTTATAACCGCTTTTGATAAATGGTGTGATAAATGGAAAGAGTTCCTAAATGAACGAACTCTCCTAATCTCGGGTAAGACAACACACAGAAGACTGAGAACGGCAAGACGTTCTATTAAGACACATCTGCCATGGCTCTATACGTGTGAGGAGCATTCGGATATGCAAATACCTAATACAACAAACCTATTGGAAGGATTTAACTCACAACTTAAAAGAGCACTGCATAATCATAATGGATTGAATGAAGCTAACAAGAAGAAGTTTATAGATGGATTCATAAATACACTACCAAATGTCCATTACTAAAACCCGAGAGGTTTTCAGCCTACCAAATCTCCATTACGCCCAGAACTTTAAATAATTCAACCTCTCAAATCATTCCCTTCGTTCTTTCATGGATTCTTTCTCCATCTTACATCAGCCTAAGTAAGACATGAGAAAGAGGCAATCTACATGAAACAAGATAATCTCTATCTTACTTTATAACCCTCATATCGCTTATTGACAATAAGGATAAAGAAGGGTTGTGTTGAATAACTCTGCTTCGATCCCTGCTTTAAATCATAGGTCAAAAGCAATTCCTTCTTACCAACCTCGCTGAGTGACAAAGGTCGGAGGTCTGTTTTAAGACTAGTCTTAGGCATGATATAGGCAACAACAAAACTCTTATTAAAGTCAATATGAGTAGGTTCTCCACCTTTACCCATGAATGCAGCCTCACCAAACTGCCGCTCAAACTCTGCCTTCGAAGTAATTTTTAGAATTACAGGCTTTGTTTCGTCACCAATATGGAAGTAGTTCCGCGCCTCAACAAAGGCTACAGGTTTACTCTCCTTCAAACTCTTCTGACTCGTTACACATGATGACAATAACACCAATGCAGCACTAAATGCAATAAAAAGTCTCTTCATCTCTATTTTTAATATCATTTAATTTCTAAAAAATTAACCCTATGTATCACTACAAAAAACATATGCGAAACACGTGCCAAAGGACTGACAAACTGCCAAAACATACTATTTTCTATCACAAAAGTAACCATTTAATGGACACAAAAACACATTTATGCACTTAAAAGAGGTTAATATTCTTGCTGGCACAAGCTTTGTTAATACTAATCATAGGCAGAGATTTCATCTTTGACTGACATTATAAACACATTAAAACATCAATTATATGGCACATGGACATGATGTTCTCCACATGATGGAGGGCAATAGTTACAAAACAAAAGAGGATTTAGTAAAAGCAATCATAGAGCACTTTGGACCAGAGGAGGAGTTCCACACTTGCTCTAGAGAGGGTATGAATGCAACAGAACTAGTTGATTTCCTCACCGAACGAGGTAAATTTATGCCTGCAACAGAGGGCTTCACGGTAGATACAACCAAGATTTGTAATCATTAAGCATAGGCTTTTTAGTATAGAACAAACCATTTAATAAAAACAAAGAAACATGATAAAAATATATGGAATGAGCACTTGTCCGGATTGTATTGCCGTCGACGAGCATGTAAAGGGAGATAGCCGTTATGAAGTAATAGACATTGGTTCCCACATACGATACCTCAAGGAGTTCCTTCGCCTACGCGATAATAGCCCTGTATTCGACGATGCGAAAAAGCATGGATATGCTGGTGTCCCTTGCTTCCTACTTGAAGATGGCACCGTAACATTGTCTCCTGAAGAGGCAGGAATCCATCTTGATGATGCACCAGCGGCAGCTTCTTGCCGACTTGATGGCTCTGGTTGCTAAGCAAAACAGACTTAACAACAATCGTTTATATATAATGAGGGGAGGCACAACTGCAGTTACCTGCTATTATGCCTCCCCTTGACTGTCGACAGACAGTCTAATGTGTCTCTCCTGAACAATAATCAATCTAACCTTAATGACTTGATTATCTCTATTGTAACAATCACTAGTTATTTAATCAAAAGAAGACTGAGAAAGTAGTACACCACTACTCATTCCCTGTTAGTCTACCATTGCATTGCAAATGTACGATAAATAGTTGATAGTAATGTAACGATTTCCGAAAAGATTGAAGAGCCTCTCTTCTTTTTGACATACATCAACATTTCAACCGCAGAAAACCAAGTTTCTTAGATATAATTAACCGTTTAATATATAACTATCAAGCCTTTATCGTTATTACATATTAGTCCGATTAAAAGCAAGAAAAGCTATTTTTAAAAAAAAGACAGCAGTTATCTGTCTGCAAATAAGCAGTTACATCAAAGGCTGAGAACCAACCTATGAAATAACTGCTCCTACTTTGCTATCCTATTGTAAGAACCTACTTGTCAACAACTAGATAATCCCTTTCAATTCGTCGGGAATCACAATAGAGTCGCAATGAACCTGTGCCAATTTCTCTAAACCATGCTTGGTAATATGAAATCGTTGGCATCTTCCATCTTCCGAACAAGCCCGACGACGAATAAGGGAGTTCCGTTCAAGTGCGGCAATCACCTTAGATGCATTCGAACGAGTCATCCCCATTTCGTCAGCAATCTCACCTGCTAACATCGGATTAGGCTGTTCGGAGAGCAAACAAAGTAGTGCCGCTTCATTGAGATTCAGCCCCACACGCTGTTGCAAGTCGGACTCAAAGGCTGTTACAAGGCGTGAGAGTTCACGAATCTTACGAACACATTCACTATTCATGCGCCCTTTCTGCGTTACTTACTTTAGCAAGGTTGACTTGATAACCTCCTCAAATTGAGGCTTATTCATCGCTCCTGTCTGCATTGTAGGCTTACCTTCTTTAGGGATAAAGAGCAATGATGGGATTGAACGAATACCAAAGAGCGAAGCCAATTCAGCCTGTTTATCAACATCAACCTTATATACATCGATCTTACCTTCATAGTCTCCTGCTACCTCCTCAAGTATCGGAGCAGTTGCTTTACAGGGTCCGCACCATGTTGCATAGAAGTCTATAATAACTGGTTTATCGCCTTTGAAGACCCATGATTGTGGGTTCTTCTCATAGTCCATCACCTTTTCTTTGAACATCTCAGCAGTCATTTCTGTTACATTCATACCTTTTTCCTTTCCTTCATTTTGGTTATTTACATTTGTTTCTTTTGTTGCTTTGCCAGTAACAGTACTATCATCTGCCTTCTTAGCAGGCTTGTTATTTGCAGAACATGCGGTCATTCCTAAGATCATGATGGCAAATGCTAGTGTCGAGATACGCTTCATTTCCTTTTTACAATTATCTATTTTTATTATTACTTAAAGGTTTCATAAAACCTTATTGGATTATCCTTTTAATATTGTTTCCTATGGAAAACGATGCAAAGATACGCACTTTTATCAATAAGACCAAATTTCCTTTGGAAATTATTAAACCTTAACAATATCGCACGTGAGCCTTATTTTTGTTAAAACTAGCACTTTGCTCCTCTCCACATAACCAACACCTGGAACATTAGACATTATTTTTTGTACCTTTGTAAACAATCAATCTACTTGGTTGTTAGCACCCTCTTCGTGCCAAACTAAGGTGATAAAGAATTAAGATCATAAATCGTAAATCATAAAAACATCATTCGCATGAAAAGAATTATCTTATCTCTTGCTTGCACAATGGCTTCTGCAACAGGCTTAGCACAGCAAGCGCTCGATTGGAACAAGGCTCCTCTGGCATCACCAGTGGTAAATGCTGATAAGTCAGTAACCTTTAATGTCAATGCACCCGAGGCTCAAAAGGTGGAGATTGTGGGCGACTTTCTACCTATAGAAAAGGTGAAAACACCACAAGGAGAGTACGACCGACAAGGTCCACAACTCTTAAAAAAGAACGAAAAGGGCGTTTGGTCCTTCACTTCTACCCCTCTCCAACCCGAGTTATACACATATAATATACTGATAGATGGCGTCAAAGTAACTGACCCACTGAACGTTTATGCGGTTCGCGACATCGCTAGTACCTTCAGTATCTTTATGATTGATGGGGGCGTCAATGGCTTATATCAAGTGAAGGATGTACCTCATGGCACTGTTACTAAGACCTGGTATAAGAGTCCAAAGGCTAATATGACACGCCGATTAACCATTTACACACCTGCAGGATACGAACAAAGCAAGGAGAAATATCCTGTTCTTTACCTCTTACATGGCATGGGGGGCGATGAAAATGCGTGGTCGGAACTAGGTAGAGCAACGCAGATCATGGACAATCTCATCGCTTCGGGCAAGGCAAAACCCATGATTGTTGTAATGACAAATGGCAATATCTCGCAGGAAGCAGCACCCGGTGAGACATCCGAAGGACTAAAGGTTCCATCCTTACAACTACCTAAGACGATGGATGGAAACTTTGAGTCTGCCTTCCAAGATGTGGTTAATTTCGTTGAACAAAACTATCGAGTAAAGGCGGACAAAGCGCATAGAGCCATCGCAGGTTTATCAATGGGTGGGTTCCATTCATTGTACATCTCCATCAATAACCCTAACTCTTTCGATTACATCGGATTGTTTTCTGCAGCTGTTAAACCCCATCAGAAGGAGTCTTCTTCACCGCTATACGAGGATACAAATAGCAAGGTTGACAATCTCTTCAAAAGCTCTCCTAAACTCTTTTGGATAGGTATTGGCAAGGCTGACTTCCTATATAATGAGAATGAGAAATTGCGTAATTACCTTGATTCCAAGCATTATCCTTACACCTACCTAGAGACAGATGGCGGTCACATCTGGCGTAACTGGCGTATCTATCTAGCAACTTTCGCACAACAGTTATTCAAGGATTAAATATCAAGAGAAGCCTCACCCCCAACCCCTCTCCGAATGGAGAGGGGAGTGAAGACTGCTAGTAGGATGAGAGAGGATGGTTAGTGGGATTATAGATAATTGTACTTTTGAATCAAAGAAGAGCTTTTGGGAATGACATCCCCTCCCTCGGAGGGGCTTGGGGAGGCTTTTTAGTAGAATGAAAGAAACGCCCTTCTTGATTTGAAGAGGGCGTTTCCTTGCTATGAAAAGAGCCTCTCTTTGACTGGAAGTAAGGCTCTTCTCCATTTCAAATGATATATGTGAAGTTTACTGGTGGGCATTTTATACCTCCCAACTAGCTACTCTTTCCCCCATAATAGACCAGTGGAGAGGATCATTAGTAGAAGCCAATGAGCGGGCAAAATAATGATGATTGAATTCAAATGAAGCCTTATCAGCATTTCAAGTATCGTTTATCAGGAATTGTCGTAACGCCTATTGAGGATTATAAAAGAGCTTATCAGCAGTCTAAAAAACAAAAGAAGGTGTGCCTCACGACATACCTTCTCTCTCGTTTCTAGTCATTTTATCTATTCGAGCCTCTTGTCGGATTCGAACCAACGACCCCGAGATTACAAATCACGTGCTCTGGCCAACTGAGCTAAAGAGGCGGGTGGACAAGCGATTCCTATCGCACCGCTACAACCTTCTACCCTTGCTTTGTTCCCAACCTGGGGGATTTGAAGGGAGCTGGTCGTAGGAGACTTGCCCGTATGAAGCTCTCTCCTTACTTGGAAAAAGCGCTGCAAAGGTACATAAATTATTTATAAATACGAAAAGAAAGAACACCTTTTTCGCTTTTTAACAAATAATCTTAATTTTAGGAAGGAGGCACCTTATATATAATAAATAATCTGTAATTTTGCAGTATGACACACGATGAGCTCAAACAATTATCGGCGTATTCTCGTTACGACGGATTCTATCTTGCAATCCTTTGGGTTGCTAGTTTCGCCTGTTTATTATACTCTAGTTCCCTTCCAATATTGGGTCAGTTCTATACGATATTGCTCTTTTCTACCCCCTTCTTTGTGGCTTATCGGCTTAAAAAGTTCCGTGAAGAAGGGCGCAATGGGGTCATTTCTTTCAAGCGCGGATTGTTTTACTGCCTTCGAGTTCACTTCAATGCGGCACTCATCTTCAGCCTTCTTCAATGGTTGTATATGAATTATGTCGACAACGGAAGGTTGTTATCTATCCTTACAACTGTCTATTCCACACCACAAGCGAAACAGATGTTTACAACCATGAACGTATCTTACAATGATATAATTCGGCTCCTTTCAATGATGACGGAACCGGCTGTCTTGGCTGCAAATAGCTTTATATCAGCAGTGGTATTCGGCGTTATCTTATCATTAATCATTGCTGCATTAATGATGAAGCAAGTACCCTCCTCTAATTCAAAACAATATTAATCCGAACATAAACAATGGATATTTCCGTTATAGTTCCTCTATTCAATGAGGAAGAAAGTCTACCAGAATTGCACGCATGGATACAACGCGTGATGATTGCCAACGGCTTCTCTTATGAAATAATCTTCGTCAATGACGGCTCAACTGACAATAGTTGGGGTATCATAGAAGAGCTTCATCGCAAGGACGAGCACGTTCATGGCATTAAATTCCGCCGTAACTATGGTAAGAGTCCAGCCCTATATTGTGGCTTCAAAGCGGCTAAAGGCGATGTTGTCATTACAATGGATGCAGACCTACAAGACTCTCCTGACGAGATTCCAGGGCTCTTCCGAATGATCACGGAGGATAAGTTTGACCTCGTAAGTGGCTACAAGCAGAAGCGTTACGACCCGTTATCTAAGACCTTACCTACTAAGCTTTTCAATGCGACGGCACGTAAGATTAGTGGTGTACATAACCTCCATGACTTTAATTGCGGACTAAAGGCTTACCGCCGAGATGTGGTGAAGAACATCGAAGTTTATGGTGAGATGCACCGTTACATCCCCTATCTTGCCAAAGAGGCAGGCTTCGCTCGTATCGGAGAAAAGGTGGTTCACCACCAGGCACGTAAGTATGGTAAGTCTAAGTTCGGCATTAATCGATTCTTTAATGGGTATCTCGACTTACTCACCTTATGGTTCTTGACCAACTTTGGAAAGAAGCCTATGCACGTCTTCGGACTGCTTGGTTCCTTCGTATTCTTCATTGGCTTCATTGCACTCATTAGCTTATTTGTAGAGAAGACTGTGATGCTCTTCAATGGAGAATATGGTGATTTGCTTTCAAATCACGCCTCTTTCTATATCGCTCTGACCGCTATTCTCTTGGGTACACAACTCTTCCTTGCTGGTTTCATAGGCGATTTGATCAGTCGAAGTAACCCTCGACGCAATGATTACCAGATAGAGAAAGAGATGTAAAAAACCTACTGATGTAATGCAAATGATGATAAATGACAAATATGCGAAGGCTAGCATAACGAGTAAAAAAGGGCTAAGAGTAATGCTCCTAGCCGTTTTCACTTGTTTGACAGCAGGTGTATTCCTCTCTTTGACAAGCTGTTCTGATATTGATTGTGGCGTTCACAATCCCGTAATGGCTAATTATGTCATACAGGGCGACAGCCTTCGTGACACATTGACCATCAGTGCTCTTCGTGACGGAAAGGCTGATACTATATTGATTAACAGCCTTATTAAGACTTCAAAATTCAGTCTGCCGATGAGCTACGGAGGTGCACAAGACCGCCTGCGGTTCGTCTTAACCAATGCAGCAGGGCAATCTGTCGTTGATACCATCACGATAAGTAAGACTAATATTAGCCACTTTGAAAGTGTCGATTGTGCTCCTGCTTTTTTCCATAAACTTACTGCCGTAAGTACAACGGGACGTGCAGTTAGTCAGATAAACATCAATAATCCCAACGTAGACTACGATGGAACGAAAGAGAATATATACCTTCGTCTTACTCAGCATTAGTCTGTTTCTCCTTCTGCCAAGTGTTGCCCATGCACAACGAAAGCAAAAGGTGCAACCCACAAAGCCTGATACTGTGGCGTTCTTCAGGGGTGTTGCCGTTGGAGTTGACGTCGTCGGTCCCGCAATGAAGGCGCTCTCTTCTTACGGACAATACGAGGCTTTGCTACGAGTAAACCTCCAAGATAAGTATTACCCAGTGCTGGAAATCGGTGTGGGAGAGGCTAATAAGACGGATGATAACACTTCGACACAATTTAAGACACGTGCTCCTTATGGTCGTGTAGGTATCGACTTCAATGTTCTAAAGGACAAGCATGATGCTTATCGTGTGCTGGCAGGAGGACGAGTAGGCTATACATCCTTCAAATATGACGTTTCGGCACCTGCCGTGACGGACCCTATTTGGGGCAACCAAGTGCCTTTTGGCGGTACAGGTGTGCGTTCGCACCTTCTTTGGATAGAGGCTTCTTTCGGTGTAGATGCCAAGATTTGGGGTCCAATACGTATGGGTTGGAGCCTGAGATATAAGGTTCGTGCCCATCAGAAGAGCAACGACTCAGGTGATCCATGGTATGTACCAGGCTACGGGCGAGGCGGTTCTTCAACGCTCGCAGCCACATTTAATGTTCTTCTTGAACTATAATCAACCAACTAGCAAATGCCCCATTCAACTCTAAAATGACCCTATTACGATTATGAAGAATAAGAAACTATATTGGCAAATACCCTTTCTTTTGGTGCTGCTCATCGGTTCCATCATTATTGTGAGGTGCCAACATGATATGCCCTATCAGCATAATACGGGCTTTATCTTCGGCACTGTCTATCACATCACGTACCAGAATGACGAGGATCTGCAGCCTGAAATAGATGCAGAACTTAAACGCGTCAACCAGACCTTCTCAACTTTTGAGCCTTCATCGGTCATCTCGCAGATCAATCAAAACAAACCTGTCAAGATAAATGAGATGTTTGAAGAGGTGTTTACACTCGCTCAACAGGTGTCTAAGGAGACCAATGGTGCATTTGACATCACGGTTGCGCCAATGGTAAACATGTGGGGCTTCGGCTTCAAAACGGGTGTTCATCCATCAAAGGAGAAGATTGATAGCCTGCGACAAATCGTCGGTTTTAATAAGGTGAAACTGGTTGGTAACACTATACGAAAGCAAAACCCACGTATCATGTTGGACTGCTCTGCAATCGCAAAGGGCTATGGCTCCGATTGTGTTGCACGTTTGTTGGAACGAAGGGGAGTAAAGAATTTCATGATAGAGATAGGTGGTGAGATCGTTACTAAGGGCAACAGCGAAAAGAGACTGCCCTGGCATATTGGTGTAACAAAGCCTACTGACGATAGTGTGAACGTCAATCAAGAGTATGAGGCGGTACTGAATGTGACCGACCGAGCCATGGCGACAAGCGGAAACTATCGTAACTTCTATTATAAAGGAGGTAAGAAATACGCGCACACTATCGATCCTAAGACTGGATACCCCGTCCAACACTCTCTCCTTTCGGCTACTGTTCTAGCCAAGAACTGCGCTACTGCGGATGCTTATGCCACCTCCTTCATGGTGATGGGCATAGAGAAAGCCAAGCAGTTACTCGATCGTCACCCTGAGTTGATGGCGTATTTTATCTATTCAGATAGCAAAGGAAAGATGCAAGTATGGTATAGTAAAGGTCTCACCCCTGCCCAATAACAGCCTCACCCCAGCCCCTCTCCGAATAGAGAGGGGGCGGGGGTGAGGCTGTTTTTTGCTTATGTTACAACTCTACAACGACCTTCTCCGCCTCCCACTCTTCCTCGGTATAGGTTCAAGTGAGCTTTCTGAGATTGTAGGGAACACCAAGTTCGGCTTTCACAAGCTGTTGGCAGGACAATTATTGGCGGCAGAAGGCGACCGATGCACGCAACTCTTCTTTCTCATGACAGGGTCGTTGAGCGTGGAGAGTCATGCTGATAACCACCGATATAGTATTGTCGAAGAGTTATCAGCACCGGCTGTCATACAACCAGAACACCTCTTCGGACTCATGTCGAGATACTCCCGTACCTTCTCCGCACAGACTGATTGCAGTCTATTGGCACTCAGTAAAGAGGAGATTCTACGCCTCCTTGACTCCTATCTCATCTGTCGTTTGAATTTTCTTAATATCCTTTCCATGCAAGCGCAACGGCAGGGTCGCACTCCATGGAGGCAGAATCCAACGGATATTCGCCAACAGTTCTTTGCTTTCCTACGCCTTCGTTGCATTACACAAGCTGGTAGAAAGGTATTAAAAATAAAGATGGAAACACTCGGACATGAGCTTCATCAAAGTCGTCTGAATGTCTCTCACATGCTGAATCAGTTGCAGGAAGAAGGACTGATAAGTATTACTCGTGGTTTAATCACTATCCCACAATTAGAATTGTTACGATAGAGAACAAGCCTCTCCAAGCCTTTCTGTAGGAGGATATGCAGCTTCGTGGGACATAGAAAACGATTATCTGCTTGCCTTTCGTGAGGCACACTCCCCCTTTCAGAGGCTGCAAGTAAGGTTTTCAAAGAAATCATTTCCAATCAAACAAACGCTTTTTATGAAACAAAGAGAGCCTCCCTTCACTGCAAGGAGAGGCTCTTCTTCATGCAACGAAACGCCTTCTTCAAATGGAAAAGGGCGGTTCGTTCTTTTTGTCTTATTGCTTACTACAAAAGAATTAACGAGGACTTCATCTGCAAGTAAGCCTTTGGCTCTATGCTTGCACCTGTAATAATGAGGAGAGCGATTTATCTTTCATAAAACTTCTCATACTCCCGTGCTACCTTGATATGGTCATGGTGCTTGCGAACATAGGTGTAACTCTGGTGGCGAAGGACTGGGATTTGATCGAGATGGGTGACAAGCTGCGTGAGAGCTGACACACAACTCTCATACGAGGGGAGGACATTAATGATCGGGCGAAGCGTTGTCTCATGCAGAAGAGCATAGTGTTCGGGTTCGCCCCCACCAATACATATAATGCCATGTGCCATCGCTTCGAGTGGATTCATTGATGGAGTATAGCTATAGAGTTGGTCCATGATAGCATCAGAACCACGCATCGTCCGCACATACTCATCGAAGGGTAAGCCCGTAACAACCTTCAGATTCAATCGGTCGGGATAGTCGGCTTTCACCTTCTCAGCCGCTCGCAACATGATATCCGTGCCTTTATACACTGACCGGTTACGGCTGATTCCGATAAAGAGATTTAATTGTTTTGGCGGTTCAGAGGCTATCTTCGGTTCGTCCCCCACAACGATTGGAAAGGGAATAAAGGTTGTTTTTGTGGGAAAAAACGGCTGATAGCAACACCAGTATTCGTAGAGTCCAGTGATAATACCATAACATTCCGCTGCCATCAGGCGGTTCAAGCGCTCCTTCTCAGTGCCAATCCAATCCTTCCGCTCGCTTACTGCCTCTTCATTCTGGCGCAGTTTCGTACCGAAATTGAAGTCGCTATACCGCAAGGGCATCGTCGTGGAACAGGTATGCACCCAATAGTAATCCATGCCAAAAGCCCCCAGAAAGAGCTTTTTGTTGTGCTTTTTGAGGTAACGAAAGATGTAGAAAAGGCGTTCGGCACGCAGTTCAAAGAAGATGGGGTTGATGAATTGCACCACATCATAGCCTCTCAAACGTGGCAAAAGAGCGTATATCTTTGCCAAGAGGCGCACTCCTCCCAGTCGTCCTGTTGGTCGGCTCACATCAATGTCACGTGGATAATCCTTCCAAAAGTCGCCATTTGAGACCACAGTCACTCGATGTCCAAGTGCACGCAAACCCATTGCCAGCGTGTTATGAACATTGCTGTATTCACCTAAGAGGAGGATTTTCATTATTCTATCAGTGCTTTTTTACCAGTAAAAACTATCTCTTCAGCGTCAAAGCCAACAGCAAGATCTTACGCCCCCAAGCGGTGTTGATGAGTCTTCGGAACAGTTTATAGTTACGCGTGTAGTCCTTTTCTGGCAATGGGAAGAGCCCTTGGTCGGTCAGTCGCAACAATACTTTCTCCAAGTGACCAGCGTCATGAGTGAGGCGAATAACATTATATAGATAGTCCATCGTTAGTTGCGCAATGCGTCGCTCCATAGCTATTCGATCCTTAACAGGCAAGTACTCCACCTTATCCTTCAGTCGGTTGATGATCTTCTCGAAGTCTGATAGACGCTTCAACTTGCTCTTCAAGTCCCGAGAATGGGTGATAGAACCCTCGTGTTGACGATAGTAATAAGCCTTGTTGTTGCTTACGTAAAGTTTTTCAATGCGTAACATGAGCTGCGGGGTGAACTCTTCATCCTCATGCACAAAGCCCTTTGGGAATCGTAACTCATGTAGACAGCGACGGCGGAAGAGGTATCCCCAGGCACTGGCGTGTATGTTGTTATGCGTCATATAGTCCGTTCCGCTCACCGGACCAGTCCAGTCTGGACTTGGATTAGCCGTTGGCTTGTCCGAAGAAAAGAACATCACCATGTCTGCATCCTTGTATCTTACGATGTCAAGGCACTGCTCGTAAGGGCTAGTAAGCAGATAGTCGTCAGCATCAACGAACTGAATAAAGTCGCCTTCAGCCAATGTTATGCCTCTATTTCGAGCCTGACTCAACCCTTGATTGTCCTGTCTTAGATAATAGATAGTCGATGACAACTCCATGAGTTCAGCGATGGGTGAGCGGTCAGAACCATCATCTACGACAATAATCTGGCGTTCCGTCTCAGCGAGCGAGAGCGCAAGAATACTGTTGATACACTCTCGAAGCATCTCAAGAGGCTCATTGTGATAGGTCACGATGAAGCTAACTAACGGTTTCGTAAGCCCATTTTGTGTATAAATTGATTGAGTTGACATAAGCGTTTAAGCCCTATTAAATGAAGAATCAATAGTTTCATTGTACCCTTATAAGGGAGTACTGGGAGCACAGGAGTAGCCTTCGTTGCCTCATAAACATCCATTTGAATGTTCAAAAGTGACTCATAATAAGCTGCTGTCAACGTCCCCCATTGTGCGAGATGACGCAAGTGAGCCTCCAAAAGATGGGTCAACTCTTGTCCACCAGCACGTGCCGTAATGCCTTGAGGGTTATCTGTGTAATAATAAAGACCCCGTCCCGTCGTCCCTATCACACCCGCTTTTGCGAGTAAGAAAGGCAATGTGTAAGCATCTTCAAACACCTTTCCAACAGGATAGCGAACGCCCTCGAAGAGCCGTCGACGATAGTATTTATTACAGGCGTAAGTATGCTGGTAGCCCCCACCAAGCCAATAGTCTCGAGCCGAGGTGAATGCCTTTTCAGAGAAAGTAAGCAACTTCTCGCATTGCTTACTGCCGTGATGTTGCATCACAGGATACTCCAGTATGTCATATTCTGGGTGCATATCCAGCACTGCAAGTAACGCCTCAATCGTACCTTCTTGGATAAAGTCATCCGAGTCAATGAAGGTCACATACTCCCCTTGCGCATGCTCCAGTCCCGTGTTGCGAGCAGCCGATAAACCTTGATTCGATTGATGAATAAGCGTGCAATTCGCCCGTCCTTGAATCATTCTTGAGGCTATCTTTGCCGAATCATCGGGGCTTCCATCGTCAATGATAATCAGTTCCATCCTATCGTCCAACTGCATGAGCACACTCTCCAAACAGCGTTGGATGGTGTCTTCAACACGATAGATTGGAATGATAATAGACAGTAACATGTAATATTATTTGGTGCAAATATAATAAAAAAGAATGGTTTCCGTTCATATAGAAGATGAAAAAAAGCACTAATACCGATGGTTATCTCCATGTCTTGAAGTATATCAGCTTGTTTGGTGGTGTACAAGGACTTAATGTGCTGATAGGCGTTATCCGCAACAAAATCGTGGCTTTGTTGTTAGGTCCGCAAGGTGTTGGTCTCATCTCATTATTCAACTCTTCGATTCGACTAGTTAGTGATTCCACCAACTTCGGCATAGCGATAAGTGCCGTGCGAACCCTCTCCAGCGATTATGACAATGGTGAGGACGAACGTTTACAGGCTGATATTCGCATCGTGCGATCGTGGAGTTTGCTTACAGCTATGCTCGGAATGGTGGTCTGCATAGCCTTGAGTCCGTTGTTGAGTCACTATTCCTTCTCGTGGAATGGTTATACTTTCGATTTCATCCTACTCTCTCCTATCATCGCATTGACGGCTATCACAAATGGTGAAATGGCTATTTTAAAAGCCGTCCGACGCCTCCGACAACTGGCAGAACTATCCGTTTATAACGTTCTCGGCACTTCCTTGCTCACCATCCCATTATATTACTTCTTCGGAGAGCGAGCCATCGTCCCCTCTTTACTGCTTGCTGCTGTGGTGCAAGTGGTGCTCACCCTCAGTGCTTCTTGGCGTCTCTATCCGTTCAAACTATCCTTTTCACGTTCCGACCTCGGTGCTGGCTTGGGAATGATTCGGCTCGGTGTGGCGTTCGTACTGGCTGGTGTATTGGGTTCAGGAGCCGACTTCATCATCCGAAGTTACCTCAACAACGTAGCCAATACAGCGACTGTCGGCTTCTATAATGCTGCTTATATGATGACAATGGTATATGCAGGAATGATCTTCTCTGCCATGGAAACCGATTATTTCCCACGTCTCTCGGGGGTCAATCAGCTGTCATTTACTTTCCGTCAGACCGTCAATCGCCAGATTGAAGTGACCCTTTTGCTCGTTTCCCCACTGCTTGCTCTCTTCCTTCTGTTACTTCCGCAGCTCCTTGAAGTGCTCTATTCAGGGCGATTCCTACCTGCGCTTGGCATGGCACAAGTGCTCGTCTTGGCTATGTATGTGCGTGCCGTGCGCTTGCCGATGGAGTATATTAGTTTGGCAAAGGGTGCTTCTCGCGCTTATCTCATCCTCGAATCGACTTACGATCTATTGTTAGTAGCATTGCTCCTCACGTGTTTCAACAAGTGGGGAATCACTGGTGCGGGTATCGGAATAGCCCTCGCTGGTACGCTCCACCTGCTCATTGTCTATGTTTATATGGCTCGCAAGTATCATTACCGACTATCGGCTGATGTAGTGAAACTCGCTGCTTTCCAGTTTACATTGGGTATTCTCACCTTCTTCTGCGTACGTTCTGAACTCTGGCAATGGCGTTGGTGCGTGGCAAGTGGACTTTGCCTCGTGAGTGCGATAGCGTCCGTTCGGGTGTTAAGGAGTAAGACCGACCAGCAGTGGAACAGCCTCCGTAATAAGATAAAAGATAAGTTTATACGCCATGATAAAGGTTAGTGTGATTGTAGCCGTGTATAACACAGCACCTTATTTACGCCAGTGTCTCGACTCATTAATGCGTCAGAGCTTACGAGACATTGAAGTGCTCTGTGTTGACGATGGCTCTTCTGATAGCTCACCCGCCATACTTCGAGCGTATGCCGAGCGTGACGCACGAATCAAACCCACCTTCTTAAAGGAGAATAGGGGCTTGGCGCATGCCCGAAATGTGGCTCTTGCACAAGCCACGGGAGAGTATGTTTGCTTTTTGGATAGTGACGATTGGTTTGCTGATAATGCCCTTGAGAAAATCTATAAGGCGTTCACAGCTGATATAGACACGGTTCTTTTCCATCTAGTGCTGCACTATGAAGATGGGAAAGAGCAAGATTTTCAAATGCAACCTTTCGATACTTTGTCGGGAGAGAAGGCTTTTAAAGAGAGTTTGACATGGCAGATTCATGGTGTATATGCCATTCGCAACACAATTCATCAAGCCTTTCCTTACGATGAAACACAGAAGACTTACACGGATGAGAATGTAACACATGTTCATTATCTAAGGTCTCGGAAGGTGGCACTTTGTAGTGGTACTTACTTCTACCGACAGCGTAGTAGTTCCGTTACTCATCAAGTGAGTGGACAGCGATTCGACTTCCTTTTGGCTAATGAACGTCTACATCAACAACTCTTATCGTTGCGTGTTTCCGATGAAATAATTGCCTTTTACGAAACGAAACGATGGTTGAATCTCGTGGGACTCTACTTCTTTTACTATCGTCATCGCCGTTCGCTCTCCCCATCCGACCGCCGTCGTGGACTGGACATCATGCATCATGTGTGGGCAACAATCAATCTTTCTCTTGTCCGTCCCAGCCTTCGTCGCAAGTTTGGCTATTGTCCCCTTCGCCGTTCTTGGCTGCTCTTCCGACTACAAGAAGAGCTTTATTTCTGGTTGAGAGGAATCATTAAAGGCAATGAATAACCCTTCAGAAGAAAGGAATCTACCTATGGGAGTTCGTTAGAATAGGTGCGGACAGCGTGTAACGAGGTAGTGCCTTGTGAATTGGAACAGCAGGATAAAAAACGAGGAAACGCTCTTCTCCATTTGAGAAGGGCGTTTCCTTGTATGAAGAAGAGCCTCTCCTTACAGTGAAGAGAGGCTCTCTTTATTTCAAAAAAGGCGTTTCCTTGCTTTCACTACTCCTCTATCTCCGACAGACTACGCACGAAGTTGCTGAAGAAATTACTAACAGTCTCCACAGGAGCATAGCCCACATAACGCACACTGCGACGCAGGTTACGACGCAAGACAGCCCCATTATTCTGTACGAAACCAGCCGAATTCTGTTTGAAATGCCACTCTTGTGCTGTGTCTTTAGCCAAGTCGGAAACACTACGAAGCGTCAGTTCATAGGCTTTCTTATCAATTTTATTAACGAAAGGGAGCTCCTCTTCCTCAAAACCAAAGACTGATATAAGGATGTTCCCTTGCAGTTCTGCCATCGACTGAAGCTGTAGGTTAGCAAGCCAAGAGTCTAGTTTCACAAAGTCCACCTTGTCTCCTCGCACCCTCAAGTACTGTCCGATGGTGATAATCCCACCTAGATTCATCCCTCGATTGAGCATTGTTTCAGAGTTAGAGACGATGAGTTTCAGTATATCCAAAGCCTCAACGGAGGTGTCAATACTATGTAATTCGTCATGGATGAGCTTCTTCAATCGCCTATTTAATAGAGAGTTACTAAGGCGAACAGACTTCGGAACTTTTGCTGTTAACGCCTTGTTATCCCCCATCTTAGTCCTCAGTTCGGCAATGATAGCGTCAGGGAGGTTCAGACCCTCATCCATGCTGTGGGCAGCAATACCATTAACAAAGATGGAAGTAACCTTTTGTGCCTCCACCATCTGCATGAGTCTGCGCCATTTGAAAGGCGACATCGGCTCAATACTCGACTGGGTTCCAAAGGCACCAGAGCTTAGAATACGAAAGAAGTTACGCTGTATGACGTCCATAATAAGCGAATAATATTAACATTAAGAATACCTCCTTGGATAACGGAAGAAGATAGATAGCAAAGCAAACACACCTATCAAGAAGGGGTAATAGAGGTAAGGCACAATGCTCACAGGGTTTATCTTTGCCAGTCCAGCAGCCATTAAGAGCTGTGCACCATAGGGTATCAAGCCCTGAACACAGCATGAGAAGGTGTCGAGGATACTTGCTGCTTTGCGCTTATCCACCCCATACTTATCGCCAATCTGCTTCGATATGCCTCCCACAGTGAGGATGGCAACGGTGTTATTTGCCGTACAAATATCAACAAGAGACACCAAGAAGGCTATCGTGAGTTCTGCTCCTCGCTTGCTACTAACGTGCCGTGTGATGATACTAATGATGTAGTCAATGCCACCATTAGCCCTTATCATCTCGAGCAAACCGCCTGCCATCATCGTAATGATGATTAACTCGCCCATACCAGTGATTCCGTTACCCATACTAGAGAACCATCCATAGATGTCGTAGGTGCCATCTGCTATGCCAATAACGCCTGTTAAGATCAAACCAATGGTCAGTACCGCCATCACATTCATACCCAATACGGCACAGATAAGCACTGCCATGTAAGGTATTATTCGATAATAACTAACCGAAGGTGGGGCTGATAGCGTGTGAACATCCCATCCCATAAAGACATAAGCAGCAAGGATAAGGAAGGCGGCAGGGGCTACGATGAAGAAATTAACACGGAACTTATCAGCCATCTTACACTCTTGTGTACGCGTGGCAACGACTGTTGTATCACTGATAAACGACAAGTTGTCACCGAAGAAAGAGCCTCCAACGACCACAGCAACGACAAATGGCATTGAAGAACCCGTCGAACTCGCTACGCCAGCAGCAATTGGTGTAAGTGCAACGATGGTTCCCACACTCGTACCAATGCTTATTGAGATGAAGCAAGAGGCAAGGAATAAACCTGCAAGGAGCATGTTGCTCGGTAGAACTGACAATGTCATGTTCACCGTGGCATCGATACTTCCCATCTGTTTAGCGGCATTTGCGAATGCTCCCGCTAGTACAAATATCCACAACATCATCATCATGTTATCCGTACTTGCACCTTTGCTGTATATCTCGATACGCTTATTAAGAGGAAAGCCACCCGACATTATGATAGCAAAGATGCTTGCCACCATAAAGGCAACAGTAATTGGTACCTTATAGAAGTCGCCTGATACAATCGAAGTGACTAGATAAAGTAGGATGAAGACAAGTAGTGGACTGAGTGCAAGAAGTCCTTTTTTATGATTAATCATTCTGTTTTTAATTTAACAAAAAGCTCTCCCTTACAGGTCCCAAGAGCGCAGATAGAAGTCGATGTTCTCCTTTGTTAGGAGGTCAATAGGCATGTAGTTCGTTTGTTCAACCTTCTTCTTCAATACGATGGCACGGAAGAGTGTGTCGATACTAAAGAACCCTTGCTGGTAAGCATGCTGTGCGATGAGGAAAGAGATGCTCCCTGCTCTGAGGCATTCAGCATTCTTATGCACAATATCATAGCCCATGATCTGTACGTCGTGACGCTTTGTTTTGAGCAAGAACTCGCCTACGATGTGCGCTTTCGAGTTCACTGCAAGGCAATGATGCACCTCTGGATGGGCTGTAAAGAACCTCTCTAAGATACCATCATAGCGTTTCCTCTCTTCGTCAAGTGGTAGATTCACGTCGAGAATGTCCACTTCTGGGAAGTGCTTAGCCATGTAGTTGCGGAAACCAACCTCTCTGTTCTCCTGCTGTCTACTTGCCATCTTGCCGTCAATCGTTTGTTTCATCAGCATAATAGAACGCTCATTTCGTGCCAAAAGCATAAGCATTCGAGCTGCAAAATGCCCACTTTGAATAGAGTCCTGACCGAAGAAAGCAAGTGGCTGAAGGCTCGGCATATAAGAATCAAGCAGCACAAAGGGGATGTTACGCTCGTGTAACTCGTCAGTAAACAGGCGTGTTCTCTCAAGCGTGGTAGGTACGAGAATAACTCCATCAGGGTTCTTCTTCAAGCATTTCTGGTAGGTATCGACAAACGACTGAGGGTTTAGTCGACTGTAATACATGATTTCCAAGTCGATATAAAAGTCTCTTCTTTGCTCGACAGCCTTCATTGCGCCCATCTCAATCTCGTCCCAATAAGCCTCGCTGGCATGCTTTGGAATAAGACAATAAAAGGTATAGCTCTTGTTATGAGCCAGTGCGCTAGCATACATATTAGGCTGGTAATCCATCTCTTTCAGGGCTTTCTCAACTCGCTCAAGAGCCGATTTCGACACGTTCGGACGCTTATGAAGAACGCGGTCTACCGTACCTACACTTACACCAGCACGTTTTGCTATATCCTTGATTCTAATTTTCTCCGCCATAGAGGATGCTAAACAATTTCATTATTCAGTGCAAATTTACGAATAATTGTTGGATTGTGTAGCATGGACAGGGTGCTTTCTTACAATTCAATAAAGACTCTCTAAAAAGGAGGAAAAAGCCTCACCCCACCCTATCTAAAGCCTCACCCCAGCCCATCTACAGCCTTCCCCCAGCCCAACTACAGCCTAACTCCCATCCCAACTACAGCCTCACCCCCATCCCCTCTCCGAATGGAGAGGGGCGTGAAGACTATTAGTAGGATGAGAGAGGGTGGTTAACAGGAATAGAGATAATTACATTTAAAATCAAAGAAGAGCTTCGAGAGAAAGACATCCCTTATTTGGATGTGCTTGGGAAGGCTTTTTTGTAGAATGAAAGAAACGCCCTTCTCGATTGTAGAAAGGCGTTTCTTTATGTCGAAAAGAGCCTCTCTTTAACTGGAAGAGAGGCTCTCTTCATTTGCAAACAGAAGTCTTCACGCCCCTCTCCATTCGGAGAGGGGACGGGGGTGAGGCTGTAGAGGGGATGTGGAGAGGCCTCTCCTCCCTATTTAAATGTGCGCTTTCCCTCATGAACAACGGGCTTGACGATGATCTCACGTTGCTTAGCTTGTGTGAGAATCTTCGTTGCGACCTGCGCAATATCTTGTTCCGTGAGGGTCTTGAAGATAGGTTCTGAACTAGAGCTATCCGATGGTGACAACTCCTCACCAGTCTCTGCATAGACATTCAGAAGTCCCATCCACAATGAAGGATCAGCTGTATTCGGTTGTGCATTAGCATCTTCCTCTTGTACAGCTAATGGTACCATCGCTGCCTTGAAATCGTCAGCACTAATGCGACCAGCCTTCACGTCCTCAATAAACTGATATACTAACGTGAGGACACGATCGATATGCTCCGCTGCAGTAGAGAGGTGAATACTTAGGTTCTCACTTGCTTCTGGCTGCGAATTATAATTAGTTTGCACACCAATCGTATAAGTGAGATGTTCCTTCTCACGCAACACATCGAAGTAACGACGCTCCAACAACGCACGCAACACCTCTAATGCTGCCTGCTCACGATCAGTTAGCTTCTGTTTATTGGAGTATGAGATTTCAATCTCAGCCATGCCTCCGTCGGTCTCAGTCTCAAAGGTATGCTTGATGACAGGGGCACTCGCTGCAAAGTCAAGTGGCGTCACTGACGTTACTGCTGGCTTACCCGAACCCTTGAGCGAAGCGATATATCGTGTGATTAACTCCTTTGCCTTCGCCTCTGGAATATCGCCCATCAGACAATAAGTGAAGCCTGACGCATCGCCTAAATGCTTTTGGAACTGCTCTGCGAGTTGGTCATATTGCATTGAATGGAAGAACTTTTCATCCTGACGAGGGTTCAATGCGCTCACTGGATAGAGCAACTGACGGATAGAATCCTGCACTGCCTCCATACCACTCAATGGTCGGTTGTCATAGAGATAAACGCTGCGTTGGATGTACTTATCGAATGCTGCCTTTGAAAAGTTCTGTTTCGACAAAACGAGATGGAGGTATCCGAAGAAGTCATCAGCGTTTGCAACAGCTGCAGAACCACCTATTCCGTCACTGTAATCCTCGAGTGATAGGGATAGATTCAGGTCTTTCCCTTGTAGCCATTGGGCAAGTTGATTGCGGTTATAGTTATATACTCCCGACTGCATTAAGAGCGAGCGCATAGCCGTATAGTTGGCTAGCTCTGTTGCAGGAACAACCGATTTGCCACCGATGGAAGAGCCTGCAAAGAAGAAGCGACCCTTTGCTTCAGGTACATACTTATAGATGACTCGTGCGCCATTACTTAGTTTCCACACCTTCGATTGGAGCTTCTTTAATGTCGTCTCACTGGTGATCTTCCCTGGAACGAGATTATAATCAATGAGGTTGGTAATAGGTTTCACGTTAGCAGCCTGCGCCAAATCGTTGTTGGAAGAGGCATTCTTTAGAGCAGTGTTAAACTCGTCTTCGGTGATATTCATCTCTTCCTTCGACTTTGAATAAGTAACGAAAGCAAGGTTCTTATCATCGAGTAAGTTCTTCAACCACGCATTGATATCGCTCACCTCAAGCTCTACTAAGGTCTCAAGGTTACGACTAATCTGTGAACGGAAGTCTTTCACAGGAATACCATAGAGGTAGTTTTGGCGGAAGAGCATTAAGGCGTTATCAGGAGTTCCTAATCCCTTTGCCTCCAAGACATCCTTCATTCCGTTGTACATCGCCTCTTTCTCGGCATTAAACTCCGCCTCGGTAAAGCCCTTGTCACGAAGGTTAGCACGCACGGCAAGCAACTGCTGCAAAGCAGCTTGTGCCTCCCCCTGATACGGAACCATGTCCCATGCCATTTGAGAATAGTCTCTCACCAATGGAGAAAGGCTCAAATCGGCAGCAATAAACTTCTCTTTATCCGCATTCTTCAGCATTGCGAACCGCTTAGGAGCAAGTGTATTGAAGAACTTAGTGAAGATGAATTGACGGGTGCGAGCCTCTTCCTGTGCATTACCTGGCGTCTCATAGCGTTGGTAAAGACCAAAGGATGCACTCTTATTCTCGGGGTCGATGAATCGAAGATAGAGTGGCTTGTCATTCACAGGGATGTTCCGAACCTGCGCATCAACGGCTGGTGTGAGCTTATTCGGTAATGTTTTGAAGATTGACTGAATCTTTGCTTCAGTCTTATCAAGGTCGACATCGCCAATAACAGCTATGAATTGGAGGTTAGGACGATACCACTTATCATAGAAAGCCTTTACCTGCTTCTGCTGAAAAGACTGTAAGAAATCAATAGAACCAATAACATTGTGCGTTGCATAACCCGACTGGTTATAAACGACAGGAGCAATGGCATCTGTCAAACGGCGGTTCACGCCAGCACGATGTCGCCACTCTTCAAGGATGATACCACGCTCCTTCTCCACATCTTGTGGCGTGATTTTAATACCATGACACCAGTCACGAAGAATCCACAATACCTTGTCATTGAGTTCGTCGTTAGTACTTGGTACGTTGTGAATAGCATATCTCGTATCATCAACACCCGTAAAGGCTTCGAAGTCATTGAGGTTATTCTTGCGGAGAAAAGACATCACTCCAGTAGGGAAATGATCGGTTGTGTTGAAGGCTAAATGCTCCAAGACGTGAGCCAAACCCATCTCATCTTTATTCTCCATGATGGCTCCCACGTTTTGATAAAGATAATATTGAGCATCGCCACTTGCCGACCCGTCATTATATATATAATAGGTAAGCCCATTCGGTAAAGAGCCTTTCCTCAAGCCCTTCATCTGCGCATGTGCAGGCGAAGAGAGTAAAAACAGAAAACTCACGAGTAGGCACATTGGCACACTCGTGAGGTTCTTTATGATGTTTCTAAACATATACATTCTTATTTTTCAAGTAGTTCGAGGGTAGAGAGCTTATGCTTAATTGCACTTTGCAACATCGCTTGTGGCATCTCCATATTCTGTAGTGTGAGGGTCTCTGCAAAGGCCTGGTTGTAATACTCGCGAGCCTTCGCATAGTTCTTCAACTCACGATATGAGTCGCCAATCATTACCATGTAATTGACGCGATCCATAACTGCATTCTCCTTTTCGAGGGCTTTCTCTGACCACTGAATAGCTACTTCATGGTGCTTAGGTTTCAACACCTTGCCTGCAGCCATGTATAGATTCTGGGCAGCCTTACCATAGTCAGCAGCCTGAACATTGCCCTTCATCTTGTCAAAGTAAGTCTGCATAGCCTTGATATAACCATCAACATCCTTGTTCTTATATAGGTTGAAGAGGGCATCATTGTAGAGTTTCGTCTTGTCATAAGGTGTGATACCCGTCAAGCCAATTACCTCGTAAGCCTTAGCATACTTACCTTTTACATTCTCAACATAGTCCTTGTACTTGGCATTACCATCCTTTGCTAAGTCTTCAGCAAAGCCATCATTCGCCTCAACGATATAGTAGGCAGGAGCCTTACCAACCGCTTTTGTCCAATCATCGAGATGGTCATTGATGAGGTCAACTATGTATTGCTTGTGTTCCTTATCATCGTCTCCCTCAAGTGCAAGAATAATCTTGTAATCATTCTCATTGATAAGTTTTAAAGGTGCTTTAGCGGTGATGTAGTTCTTATACAACTTCTGCAAACGGGTGACCCACTTGTCGGCTTCCATTCCTTCTTGCGCTTGTAAGAAGGAAGGAGCTTTGAGAAGGAGTTGCTGCTGGACGTCGAGATCATTGTTATCAGCCTTATATTTCTCATAAAGAGCTTCAAAGCTCATACTCTGACCAGCGGCTATCTTCGCTGCATCCAATAGCTCATCTTTGTTCATCGCACCCGTATTCACTGATATAGCTTTCCCATCAGGTGAGATGAAAGCAACCGTTGGGTAAGCAACAACCTTATAGCTTTTTGCGATGTTAACATTGTCTCCCTTCTCTGCATCTAGCTGTATGCTAACGAAGTGTTCATTGAAGAACTTACCCACTTCCTCTTGTGTGAATACAGTCTTCGCCATCTTCTTACAAGGTACACACCACACTGCATAAAAGTCGACAAAGAGCACTTTATTCTCTTGCTTTGCCTTTACAAGAGCTTCATTGAAGGTTCCTTGAAAGAACTGAATACCCGTTGTACCCTCCTGCGCAAAGCTTTGCAGGGTGAAAGCAATCAGTGCTACTAGCACTAAGAAATATCTTTTTATTCTCATAATCTATGGTATTTTAAAACTATACAATTATATGTCTACGATTAATTGACAGCTAACTCATCATCCGTCACAACGACTGTGAAGATGTTTTCTAACAATGCTTCGTGATCCTCGTTATAGACCTTCAAGGTGAGATGATATTTCCCATTGGTCAACTGTTGAGTTGCTTTTAAAGAGACAATGACCTTTCCGCCCACAACAGAAATCTCTCCCTCTTTGTATAACTTCATAAAGAGTTGAGCCGCTTCAGGCGTATCTGCCTTCACACTGGCTAGCTCGAAGTTAACGGGATTAGTACCTGCAACACCCTGAATACTCGTTGAGACGAAGGGTTCCTGCTCTAGATAACGAGTAGAAGTAGTGTCTATATTATGAAAAACATTGATGAAGTCGGGTGCAAAGGAAGCCCCCGCAGTGCGGAGATAACCCACTTTCATCTTGCTGCATGATGCCATAAAGCCTACAGCAAGTAAGGTTAGACATACTAACGCTATACTATTTTTTATTCTTCTCATACCTTAAAAGTCTGTTAAACTAAAGTTATATTCAAGTGAATGAACCACTCCTGTTTGTGTTTCTATATTACAAGAAGCAACGCGAGTGGTCTTTGTTGTGGTGGGAGAAACCAAATAGATCTGTAATGGACCAGCGTTTGGTACACCATCGTAAGACTCTCGGAAGGTATAAATCCATAGTTTCTCACCTGATGCCATAGTGAATGTTTCACCACCTTTACCTATTGGACTAGAGGGGTCAGAGGACTTAGTACCAGTCTTGAAGTCGTCGAGCATTATGCGTTTGTGTGGTAAGACGCAATTCAATATAAACTTCTTACAATCACTAACAGGCATCTCTGATACGCTTGTCATACCATTCTTATAGAGGTAACGACGAATACTATGACTCGTTGGACCAAAGAAGGTGAAGTCCTTACCATACTGACTTGTACCCTGGAAGAGCCCTACAAGCTGTGCACGCTCTGCCATTTCGCATAACAAACTCCAGTTGTAAGTATCGGTTTTGAAGTAGTCCCACATGGTAGTCTCATGCTTACCATTAGCAAGACCAGTATCATCAAAATTGTAGTCGGTACAGCTTGACATCATTCCTAACGTCAAGCAGAGTACCACAATATAAATTATCTTTTTCATTATTCAACCTTTTTAGGGTTCGTAATAGAACCTATTTACTTATAAGCCTGCCAATAAGGTTTCTGTCTCAACTTGTTGTTTATGATGTGACCATCCTTATCTTGCCATGAATCAGCAGGTAATGGCAAGAAGAGAGCACCACCTTGAATGTCCTGATTGGTCAATAGTTTGAATTTACCATTGAGCTCTTCTTTGATATAACCATTGCGTATAATATCAGCGTAACGAGCATCATTCTCACCTATAAACTCTTTCTCTCTCTCAAGGAAGATAGCCTTCTTCAAGCCTTCTGTATCATAGGTTGAAGGATAGAGAAGAGCACCAGCACGAGCACGAATAACATTCAGGTCGGCAATAGCATGTGCCTCATCACCTAACTTCTGATAGCATTCTGCACGCAAGAGATATAAGTCTGCCAAACGCCAATAGACGTAGTCTGCATCAATGGTACGGTAGCTGAAACCACTTGGAGAGAACTGGTCAGGATCCATGATAGCCTTGCGGAACTTGTACATAATGGCATATTCCTGTCCATCAACCTCATGGCTTGTATCCCATTCATAGAAGAATGCGTGCAAACGCTTATCTGTTGCATCAGGGAAGAGAGCCTCAACAGTAGACTTATAAAGCTGACATGGCGTCTCTGATGGTAGGTCGGCTAAGGTTAAATCACCCCTCACTGGCCAACTAACAAAGTTACGTGCTATCTCATTAGGAGAGGCTACATTCTCTGAACGAGTCTTATCGAAATAGAGGCTAAAGATGGCTTCTGGGTTCGGACTCTTCTCATTGGAAAGATACTCACAAAGCTCCTCTGGCGTGCTACACAAGCGATAAACACCATCCTTGCCAGCTATGACATCGGAAGCATACTTGATAGCATTCTGATAGTCAGCCTGTGCATCGTTATTTAGGTGATAAAGCCCCGTTATACTTCCTCTCCAGGCATAGATCTGTGCTAATAAAGTTGCGGCAGTACCCTTTGAAGCTGTCTGACGCTCGGTGATAGCCACTCCGTTGATATCAGTTAACTTATCCCATGTTGGTAGAAGGTCTAACGCTTTCTTCGCATGATCAATCGCTGTGTTGAGGACTTCAGCCTGTGAAGACAGGCCATAAGCCTTAATAACAGAAGAGTTCTCTGTTATAATGGCATCCCCATAACGCTGTGCAAGAAGGAAATAAGCCAGTCCCAATGCAAATTCAGCTTGTCCCTTGTGATAGTTTGCACGCTCTTCTGAGAGGTCCTTTGTGCGATAGATATTATCCAACAACAGGTTAGACTCAAAGATAATATCGTACAATCCCTTCCAAGAATAGTCGTTTGAGAGAACCGTACGAGGGTTCCATTCACGCAACTGAGTGTTCGACTGCACATTATCTGCTAGAACTCCAGCCATTGACAAAACGAAGTTGCTGCCAATAGTTGAGTTGATGTAATATTGTATGGAGGTCGTTGTTGCATTCAACTCTTTCTCTGTGTTGAAAGAGTTTCGGTATGTCATACTATTCTCTGGCTCGATATCAAGATTACATGAAGAGAGCAGCGAACATACAAGAACAGACCCTAATATGATTTTACGCATCGTCTTTAGAATTTTAAATTAACACCCAGAGTAATCTTTCTATTCAATGGATATTCACGTCCATCGTCCTTTCCTGTATAAGGATCTATCACTTCAGGATCTACTCCCGAATAGTTAGTTAGGAGGAAGAGATTCTCTCCGCTGAGGTAGAGATTAGCCTCTTTTATAAAGGTCTTCTTCAACCAGTTCTGTGGGAACTTATACCCCAACACGAGTTGCTTTAGGCGTAAGAAGCTGATTGTCTCTATGTTTGAATCAACGTTACCATCAAATTGTCCGATGTAATCCTTATCTGCAAACTCCAAAGAAGGATATTTCGCATTACGGTTGTTGGTGGTCCAGAAGTCATGAATATTAAACTTATTCATGATAACGCCAAACTCCTTTGTGAAGCTAAAGGCACTGTTCTTGACCATATTCATTACCTTACGACCAAGGGTGTAACTGAAGAGTAAGTCGAGACTAAAGCCATTCCATTCCAAATGACTATTGAGACCACCATAAGCAGCAGGGAGTGTGCTACCAGCATAATAGAGGTCTTTATCATCAATAACACCATCATAGTTCTGGTCTTTAATCTTTCTTCCACCTACACGCAAAGGGTTATTTGCTGATTGGAAATACAATGGCATCAACTTACCAGAGGCGTTACGATACATTGGAATATCCTCTTCACGCTGCACTATTCCCTCATCCTTGTAAGTATAAATACCATAGACTGGACGACCAAGAACCTTATCGTTCAAGTCTTCTCCATTATAGGTTTTACGCAACATATTGCGGTTGTGTGAGAGATTGAAGCCCACTGTCCAGTTCCACTTCTTATTGCGGATAATATCATAAGAGGCTTCAAACTCAATTCCCTCATTAGAGATTGCAGAGGCATTATCCCACATACGTGATGCAAGGAAGACGTTACCAGGGAGGTAAGACTGCATCAAGAGCTTGCTTGAATACTTATAATAATAATCGAGCTTGAGCTTCAAACGATAGTCTAACATCTGAAGATCGAGACCAAGGTCATACTGATCACTCTCCTCCCAAGTCAACTTTGGATTCGCCATGTCTTGTGGTATCAATCCGAGAGAACCATTAAAGACGTTACTTTCTGACATAATACCTAAGGCTAAGTAAGGCTCTTGGAACTTCTGTCCTGACTTACCCCATGAGGCGCGAACCTTACCGAAGCTCAGCCACCAAAGCTTCTTCATGAAGGCTTCCTCACTGAATGCCCAGCCTAGACCTACCGATGGGAATGTACCCCAACGAACGTCCTTTCCGAACACACTTGATCCATCAGAACGAATAGACAATTCCGCCATGTAACGTTTCTTATAGCTATAGGCTGCACGCCCCAAGAAGCTGACCATGGATTGTTCTTGCTTATCGGTTCCGAAGCTCTGAGCGGCTCTTATCGTTCCATTATCATTGAAGAGTGAAGGCCAACCTTCGCCTGCATACTTAATAGAATTGGTTGGACCACCCTTTGCAGTACCATTCAAGTTCTGCAAAAGTTCGTGGTTATAGGTCATACCTGCCATCAACTCCAACTTCTGATCATGTGGGAGAAGGAGGTTGTAGGTCAATATATTCTCTGTCTGGATATTGGTCATCGCAATGTTTGCAGCTTGTATCGCTGACTTGAGGTCATAGGTCAGATAATCTGGCGTAAAGCTGTAGACACGTGTGAAATAATGGTCGAGAGAATAAGTTGAAGAGAACTTCAAATTCTTAAGAATATTGTAATTGAAACCTAAGCTCAATCGAATATTATAGTTAGAATTCAACTTGTCAATATCACGTAACTGCCTTAATGCCACACGCTCTGCCGTACTTCCCTTACCTGGCAACAATGTGGATGTGCGCTTCGGATCGAAAGTCAATCCTTGAACACGACCCGCATCGGAGCCTGTCTGTTGCGTGGCATAAGAGAGATTAATACGTGTGAAGGCACTCAACTTGGTGGAGAGATTGAAGTCAAGATTACTCAACAAGCTATAACGACGGAAGTTGGAACTGATCATGATACCTGTTTCGTCATAGACTCCACCATTCACCATATAACGAAGATTATCGGTTCCACCTGCCAACTGAAGGTCGGCTTTGGTCACACGACCTAAACGGAAGGCATATTTCCACCAGTTTGTTCTATTATTATAAAAGGTGTTCAAGGAGTCTTGTGCTATAGCTGGTAAATTGCGATCGCTATTAAGCACCTGACCATTGCGCCATAAGTAGTCATACGAACCATCGTATTCCGCATCCCAACCATAGGAGTCTTTGTAAGATCCTGGATTAATCAGTCGGTCGGTTGTATAGTCATAATGAGACGTACGTTGGTTCTTCGCCAATAGCAAAGCAATATCGCGCTCTCCCTTACCAAGTGTCTGTAATGGTGTGCGTGGCAACCAAGAAAGCGACTGAGATACATTCACGCTTACCTCTGTACGCCCTGACTTTCCTTTCTTTGTTGTAATCAGAATCACACCATTACCAGCACGCGAACCATAGAGCGAAGCCGAGGCTGCATCCTTCAACACCTGTACAGACTCGATACTTGAGGGGTCGAGGGCTGACAAAGGATTGATACCACCCGTATTCGCATTACCTGTACTATTGACAGGAACACCATCGATAACGAATAACGGACTACCATCATTCACTCCTTGCTGATTCAAAGAACTAAAGCCACGAATAGTGATTCGAGAGCCACCACCGCCTGGCGAACCAGAAAGATTAGTAACATCCACACCCGCCATACGACCTTGCAAGAGATTCTCAAGGCTGGCTGTAGGAGCTTTCTGCAAGTCTTCCACCTTCACAGAGGTTATCGCACCCACTTGCTCACGGGTGTTTCGCTTACCATAAGCAACCACTGTCACCTCGCCCATCGTATAAGCCGAAGAAGGCAAAACAACATTCATTGGTTTTCCAGCGTGATACTTCAAGTTCTTACTCTCATACCCCACACTGGAGAAGCTAATCATGCCCTCCTCCTTCTCTACAGGCATTGAGAAATTGCCATCAATATCGGCAATAACGCCCTGTGACGTTCCTTTAATCTGCACAGTGGCGAATGGAATCCCCGCCCCATCCTTGTCTTTCACCGTACCACTCAACGTGAACTGACCCTGAGTGGCGTTCTTCATCTTAAAGACATTGATGTCCTTCTCACTCACATTATAAGTGAAAGGAGTGTGAGAAAGCAGACTTTGAACGGCTCCCAACTCATCAACCTCATCAAAAGAAATGGTCAATAGCAATGAGTCGTTCCGTACATCATCCGTGTAATTAATCTTATAATCGCCCTTCGTAGCGATAAAGTCTAAGATTTCTGCTACCCCTTTATCCTTAAAAGAAATAGAAAACTTCTTCCCAACCACCTGTGAGAAGGCTGGAGAAGTCCACGAAATCATCAAGAAGAAGGTAGCAAGGAATAGCAAAGAAGGCAATTTCTTCCGTATTCCTGACATGTGTTGGTGATACTTCATTGAATCGTTTTATTGTTTTACTAAGTTTATGATATCAAAATCAGGTAAGGCCGAATACTTTACTTCAATATAAAATAATAACTCCAGTCTGCCTACTTATCATCGTTTGAAAAAACCTTTAGAAAGATTCCAAAACAAATGACTTGCAAATATAAACATATATTTTCACTTAACAAGAAAATCTATGCAGTTTTTTTCCAATTATAACCTTCTAAATCAGAGACAAGAACTAACTGAAACTAAAATAACAAATTACAAGGGAGCTGTTAGGGACTAACAAAAGGATGATTTTTACCTCATTGAATTGCACAAAGCCCATAGCTTTTAATGCAAAATATACTTTACAATCTGTTTTTTCATTCTAGACTTACAACAAGAAGAATATAACGAAAAATCGAGAAGATTACTAGCTTTTTATGAAAACGTACCTCCGTTTTGGGCAAAACATACCTCCGTTTCATGCAAAAAGCACCTCCATTTTGAGCAGAAAGTACCTACTTTTAGACTAAAAACAAGCTCCTTTTGACAGAATTAGTACACAAATCTCTCCTGAAAGATAGCATCCTTACACGCAACTCATTATTTATCAACACCTTACACCAACCATCATTTCCTTCTCCATAATTCGCCTATTTACAGAGAAGGGCATTGCTTGCTGAAAAAAACGCAAATACAAGCCCCTCAATTAGCAGTATTTTATTACAAAACATCTCCTCTCATTTCCACTTTCTGCAAATAATTCTTAAGTCATATCAGCCCCTGATGAATAGGAAACAAACCCAAGCAACGAGACACAATATGCCTATTTCGCAGGCTTATCTAGGTAAAGCAACAACACATCTACCCGTTCGATTAATTGACAATGAAGGACAAGAAGAAACTTTCGCATAGCGTTTGAGCACCTCTGGTTATCCAACTTCCATGATTAGAAGTAATGCTCCTAACTGGACAAATATATTTACTTGGTAAACAGGAAGAGCTTTCTGGAGGAATTTATTATAAATAAAGAACAAAACAGAAGAAACTATTAATGTAAAGGAACAATCTTTATGTTAAACATATCTAAAATGACTTTCAAATCAAAATTTGTGTTTATATTTGTTTCAGAATATAACTAAAGAAGAAGAAAAGACTTACTAATAATTATATCCACAACAGAACTCAAACATACATTAAATGGTATCTAAGTTTTCTAAACATATCATATTACAATAGTCCGTTAAATATTATGCTGCATCATCAGCGAAACTAAATATATCATTTATCCTTTCTTTATTTAATGGCGTGTTCGGGTTTTTCTCGAACACGTCAATAATTCGTTGCGCATAATAGGCATTGTTCATCTTCGCTTTAAGGCGACCGATGGACGTACCAAGTTCCTTGCATATAATCTTCGCCACATTGAGTGCTGTGAATGAAGAGTTAAAAGCAAATTCAAGTTTTTTCTTGTCGCGTGCCTGACAATCGGTAAGACCTAGGAACTGCTTTGCGTCGCGAAAGCAAAACTCCTCTTGGAAACGTGTGGTGTAGTACTGAAATGCGTTTTGTAAAGTCTATTTACCGTAGCTTTCAATCATTACACCCAGCTTTTTAAACCCAAATCAATTGTAAGACCACTAA
>QWCL01000117.1_pt1 | contig 33874 bp, 28 predicted proteins | sample 1972551 | NCBI WGS metagenome assembly QWCL01 (sample SAMN09866709, study PRJNA288562) | Human oral metagenome isolate term2_saliva, whole genome shotgun sequencing... | isolation source: mouth | host: Homo sapiens | place: USA: California
GGTGCATCAGCAGAAGGGTTCTTTACGGATGAGAACGGGATATTCATTACATCTGAGGTGTACTGATTCAGTGTTTTGAAGTCCTCTCCTTTAAGATTGGTCACGCCTTGTAACCCCTTAGCCAATGTGAAAGTGCCTTGCTGACGAGTGATACTCTCGGGTTGAGGGATAATGCTCTGCGCACAGACAGGTTGTGTGATTGACGCTGATAACAGCAAGAATGCTGCGCCTATAAATACTTTTTTTATCATGACTATAGTGTCGTTGTGGTGGGATATACGATAGGTATTAGCCTTGAATGCCCCACCTTATTTCTTTAAATAAAACTTTAATACTCCGCCCTTCAAGAGCTCTTCATTACTGATACGATATTGGTTCCACGGCTTACCGCCAAGCTCCATCTTACTGATGATAACATCGTCAGGTTGCGGGCGTGAAGTCTCTATCACCAGCTTGTCCCTACCCCACTGCGCCTTATCCAGACGGATGGTTACCTTGTCAAAGACGGGGGATGTGAGGGTGTAATAGGGTTCGCCAGGGCAATCTGGATAGAATCCTATCATATTGAAGACTGCCCAAGCTGACATGGTTCCCGTATCGTCATTACCAGGAATACCCTCTGGCGCATTCTTGAAATATTCCTTCAAGAGTCTGCGTGTCTGTACCTGTGTACGCCATTCGTCACCCTTGAAATATGAGAAGAGGTAAGGGTAAGCAATATCGGGTTCGTTGGCAGGGTCGTAATATCCCTTATCAAAGACGCTCTGTAACTTATCGACGAATGACTTCTGCCCTCCCATCAGCTTTGCCAAGCCTTTCACATCATGTGGCACATAGAACGAATAGTTCCAAGAGTTGCCCTCGTGGAAGCCAGGTGACGGCTCGAAGTTCTCGCCCTGCTTAGGGTCAAAGGGCTTATAGAAGCTACCATCGGGCATGATGGGGCGGAATACGCCATACTCCTTGCTGTAATAATGGCGATAACCTAACGAGCGATCATAGAAGAGTTTGGCGTCAGCTTTCTTGCCTAAGGCTGCTGCTAAACGTGAAAGCGCATTATCTGCAATGTAATATTCCAGTGCGTGAGAGACCGAATTATCATATTGTTCGTGCAGGGCAACATAGCCTTTCTGCATGTACTCATCATTATCTGGGCGCAACGGATTATCGATGCCTTTCGTCAACGCAGACTTACGGAAAGCCTCGTATGCCTTATTGATATCGTAACCACGCAGACCTTTCAACCAAGAATCAGTGATAACAGGGATAGCTGGGTCACCTTCCATGGTATAAGTCTCGCGACCAAAGAGTTCCCACTTCGGCATCCATCCATGTTCGTCATACATATCAATCATCGTACGAATCATATCACGCTGACGTTCTGGGTAAACCAACGTAAGCAACTGATGCACGTTGCGGTAAGTGTCCCAAAGTGAGAAGACGGTATAGCGGTTGCCCTCTTTTATGGTGCGAATATCGTTGCTCTCCATTGCTGGATATTGTCCATTGACGTCTTGTAGGATGTTAGGATGGATGAGGGTATGGTACAAGGCGGTATAGAAGATGGTGCGTTCCGTCTTCGTGCCTCCTTCAACAAGGATACGAGAAAGGTCATCATTCCACTGCTTGCGAGCGGCATTGTAGATGTCATCAAAGTTCTTTCCATGCTGTTCGGCATTGAGATTCTCTCGTGCATTTGCAATACTGACAAATGACACGCCCATCTGTACTTCTACTTGCTCGTTGGCTTCCGTATCGAAGTTCATCCATACTCCTATATCATCGCCCGATAATTCTTTCTGATACTTCTTATAGAGCTTATACTTGCCATTGTCTGCATCCCATTCCGCCTCAACGCCTGTCATAGCACGTTGTTTCTTCCAATAACCCGACTCTAAAGGCTTTTTGCTTATGCGCATAACGAAGTAGATTGGGAACACTGCCTGTGGGTTATAACAGAAGGTTCCTTGTAACTTCATACCTTCAAACTCGGTATCGCTTACCTTCCGCACCATGGCTCCCGTCTCATTCGTGAGTCCTTCACCTAAGTTCAACAAAATGTGGCTCTCGCCTTTGGGGAACGTAAAGCGGGCTATTGAGGTGCGCGGTGTTGCGGTTACTTCGGTCTTGATGTCGTATTTGGTAAGATGGTTCGAGTAATAACCGGGATGGGCTACTTCCTTATCATAAGTGCTACCATAGTTCTTATAGTCTACATCTAACTTCCCCGTCGTTGGCATAAGCAATAACGAGCCCACTTCAGGACAACCTACGCCACTAAGGTTCACATGAGAGAAGCCTGTGAAATAGACATTATGATATTCATAAGGTGTTGACCACCATCTTGCATCCTTATCATACTTATTCAAGTCGGAACCCATCACATTGAAGGGAACGACTGACATCAAACCATTCGGGCACACAGCACCTGGGTTGGTCGTTCCGAAGTTGGATGTTCCAATGAATGGATTAACAAGATCAACGGGCTCTTCTCCTGTCTTATCTGCAGCTCTCAAGGATAGAAAAGATAAGGAAATAAGGATTCCCAATAGGAGTTTAGGTCTCATAAAAAATATGCAGTTAATAGTTATTGCTGCCATGGTACATGAATGAAAAGGACTATGGCGAGCCTATAAGAAAATGACTACGCACATCTCTGACATTATATGATAATACACCGAAGATGTGCGTAGCTCCGTCTTACAAGTAGGTTGATACTTATAAGATGCTATTGTTCTTTGTAAATTCAACTATCTCTTTGATATAGCCGAACGCCATACCAACAACGGTATCAGCTGCACCATAATATACAGCGACACGCTCGCCATCTTGCAAAGCAGCACATGGGAAGACTACATTTGGCACATCGCCTTGCAATTCATACGTAGCTGCTGGAGCCAATAGATAGGGACGAGTGCGATAGAGCACCTTCTCTGGATTGTCCTTATCAAGGATAGCTGCACCCATTGAATAGCGGAAACCATTACAAGTGTTGATTACGCCGTGATAGAACAAAAGCCAGCCCTCATCGGTCAAGAAAGGAACAGAACCAGCACCAATCTTCGTACACTGCCATGCACTCTCTGGGAAAGGAGTCACCTTCATCACGCAACGATGTTCGCCCCAATACTTCATGTCAGGGCTGAAGCTGATATAGATATCCCCGAAAGGAGTATGACCATTATCGCTTGGACGGCTCAACATCGCATACTTCCCGTTAATCTTCTCTGGGAAGAGTACGCCATTTCGGTTGAATGGAAGAAAAGCATTCTCACACTGATAGAACTTCTTGAAGTCGAAGGTGTAAGCAATACCGATCGTTGGTCCATGATAACCGTTACACCAAGTAATCCAATAACGATCCTCAATCCATGTAACACGTGGGTCATACTTATATTCTGACTCAATCATCTCCGTGTTTCCTGCCTCAAACTTAATAGGCTCGTGATTGATATCCCAGTTGATACCGTCTTTACTGAAACCTGCGAAGATGTTCATCTGCACTGCCTTGTTATCGCAACGGAACACTCCAGCGTAGCCGTCTTCAAAAGGAACAACAGCACTATTGAAGATACTGTTTGATGTTGGAATATGATAGCGGTCAATGATTGGATTCTTTGAATAACGCCACATCACATCCTTGCATCCAACAGGACGCTCCTCCCAAGGTAATATATCCTTAATACTTTTCATTATAAATAGTTTTATGTTTTTAGCTTGTGAATACCACTCAATTTTCGCAAGCAAAGTTAACTTTTTACTTCTACATAGAATAAGAATTTATTATTCCTTAATTAGGAAAAACACTTATTAACGGGATATAAAGACAGAGCCGACCGCTTTAAAAACAAGTATATACGGGAGAAAGAGGAAAGCAATACGGGTAGAGAAGACGAGGAATACGGGCAGAAAGGAAAGGGAATACGGCAAGAATGATAATTTTATCCGTATCTTTTCTTGCTTTTATACGTATTTTGTTATACTTTTGTACGTATGTAATTTCATTATCAGCATAGTGAAAAAACAATTTCAGCGTAGTGAGAGTATAATTTCAGCATAGTGAAAATGTTTCATCAGCATTAAGAAAATATAATTTGATACGCACTAAATTATGATAGAATACAAGAATAACTATAATGGAATACGGGAATAATTATGACGGAATACGCTTCCGACTGCAAAAATATACGAGTCAAACAGCCAAAGAATATGCTTACAAATGGAAAAGAAAGCGTATCTGACGGCGAAAACGCACATAAGGGAAAGAATAGTAAACGAAATAATAAAAGGTTATGAGCATCAAATACAGACTACAAAAGAATTACGGAAAGCTGAAAGAGAAGGCTGAATTTCGGGCAATCATCATGGAGCGACAGACCATTGGATTGGAACGCATTGGGCAGAACATACAAGGTGCAATGTCTCTTACACGTGCGGATGTTTTCGCAACGGTTATGGCTCTGGGAGATGAAATAGCCTATCAACTATTGGATGGTAACGCTGTCCATCTGCCAGGTATCGGTTATTTCTCACTGGCTGTGAAAGGTGAGGTGTACGAGGATCCGCGCACACACAATCACCGATTGCGTAACCCGAAAGTGCGAACGATAAAGTTCCGGCCCGATCGTGAAATGGCGCATAAGCTCCTTTCTGCCAAATTCGAGAACGAAACTCATCATTACGGCAATGCCTCCATTCCTACAGCCGAAGACATCGAACAAGCACTCAAGGAACTTTTCGCTGCAAAGTCTGTCATTACCATTGCCGACTTCCGCCGCTATCTCAATCTTTCCGCTTCTACAGCTTATCGCATTGCGGAACGATTGGAAGCGGCAGGCAGAATCCATAATATTGGGACGCGCCGATTAAAGATATTTGAGTTGGCAAATGAATGAGCTACTAGTCAAGAAGCTGAAAATATTGGAGAAATGAGGAAGTATCAGATTAACATATTCTCTTGTTTAATCTGTAACGCTTGCGAAACATTACGTTTGCTCCCCCTTCGTTACTCACTGCACCATATAAAAGCAGACCCAGAACATGAAGTAATTTATACATTATAATTACATTAAACATCAAATAACTCATATAAATTGAAGATTATACTTAATTTATATGTATATTTGCAATCAGTTAAACAACTGACAATAGACGCATGATACAAGAATTAAAAATAAAAAACTTTATCTCATTTAAAGAAGAAGTAAAATTTAGTTTCGAAGCATCAAAAGATACATTTGCAGAATCTTCTCAAGTCGTAAAAGTTAACGAGAATACACGGCTTCTGCGTTTTGCTGTCGTCTATGGTTATAATGCCTCTGGCAAAACAAATTTGCTAAAAGCTTTTAAGTTTTTAAAAGATTTTTGGTTTAAAAAGCAAAGTGATGCTTATGATGGGACTAACGTAAAGCCATTTAAATTGGATCAAAGTTCTGAGAAAAATCCATCTACTTTTGATTTAATATTTTTCGTAGAAGGAATTAAATATCGGTATCAATTAGAATTAAACCAATCGGTCGTTCTTCTTGAGAAACTTTCATACTATAAAAGTTCCCAACCCATCAAGCTATTCGAAAGAACTTTGGAAAGTAGGCAAACAGCAATCTCATTTGGCGCCAACTTGAAGGTTAGTAAAGCCATAAAGGACAATATTACCTTATTATGTTTGAATAACATGTCTTTCTTTGCCGCACGTGAGCAATTAAATGCAAAGATTCCACTAATTGACGACGTGAAAGAGTGGTTGAGACGTAAATTTATGGAAACAATTACCCCCTCAACAGATTTAACCTTATATGCTCAAAGGAAGTTATCAAATGACAATGATCTTAAGAAATACATCATTGATTTTCTTCATGAAGCAGACTTTAATATTTCAGACATATCATCAGAAACTGTCGAAAATGCTTTACCTAAAGAAATATTAGACATAGTATTGAAGATTAAAGAACTCTCTACTATTGATAAGAGCAAACTTAGTGATAAGAAAACTATTCAGAAAATTCGCACTGATTTTTATCATACGGTTGAACGCAATGGTGAATCAGAGACATTTCCTTTAAGCCTAGACGATAAAGAGGAATCTAACGGAACTGTTCGAACTTTCGGCATCGAAACTGCGATACATTCTGCTTTGAAAAGAAATGCTTTTCTTGCCATTGATGAGATAGAAACATCATTTCATCCCTACCTACTTGAGAAAATACTTTATGAGTTTCTCAGAAGCAAATCACAATCGCAACTTTTAGTTTCAACACACAATGATGGTTTGCTGGACTTAGTCAATGATTTGATACGAGAAGATTGTGTATGGTTTACTGAGAAACAAAAATCAGGTATTACCGACCTGTACAAACTGAATGATTTCCGAGGATTGAAGAATCTGATTTCTATTAGGGAAGCTTATCGAAACAAACGCTTTGGAGCCACAATGGGATCATCATGGAAAAAAGAAATTTAAAAGACGCAGAACCCAAAGAGAGATATTTCTCTCCTACTTTACAAGATTCTCAACCAGAAATAGATGAAGGGGTAAGAGAATTAGGAAAACTCTTCCCTTTCATTATTAGTGGTGGATCTAATACTGAACGTTTTTATTTTACTCATATCAACGATACAACAAAGTATAAATTTAATATCCGCCCAAAATATTTCAATGACGAGTCAAACTATATAGAAGCTTTCAAGAAAAGAATAGAAGAAATCTTGAAAGCAAATTCTGATGCAAAGATTTTCTGCGTTTACGATTGGGATACAATATTCCCAAAAACTGGAAATCAAGAAAAAGATGCTAAATTCAGAGAAAAGTATAGTAAAGAGATAGCAAATGGTGTTATTACAATGTGTCCTAGTATGCCAAGTATAGAATATTGGTTCTTGCTACACTTTGTGAACCATACCTCTTTGCTCAAAAATTATAGTAAAGTATCGCAATTATTAGCCCCATATATAAAGCCTTGTTTCCCAGAACCAAATCGAAAGAACAAATTGAAAAAACTGCTTAAGGCAGAAAAATATTTAAAAGATCCACAATGGGTTAGAATTTTGTGTGCAGAAGGGAAATTAGAAACAGCTATCAATCGAGCTGAAACAAATATACAAAAAGCAGAAGAAGAGAATGACCTGTTAAATCAATCTTTTTCTTATGTTTATAAGATATTTAAAAGCTGGTAATAATGGTTCTTCAGTTAATTGTAAAAACATATAGTTGTTATAGATGACCCACTATATTTGATTTAGTGCAACAAATTGCCGCATAATCTAATTGGATTCAGTTGTCAAGTCAAAATATCCTATCGCTGAACTATTAGACAAACCTTCGACTTTATCCATTTCACCAATAAAAGTCTCTATGTGGATAAGGATCGGCAAACTACCACATATAAAAAAGAGTTTAAGGAAAAGAGAAAGAAGACAGAGAAAACACTTTCAGTCATTATTTGTACAGATTACTTCTTGGTTGTTTGATAAGAATGTATTACTTTTGCACCGACTTCCAAAGTGGAAGTTAGGGGGTGCTTGCCTGTTTGGGCTTGCTGAGAATATACCCATTGACCTGATACGGGTAATGCCGTCGTAGGGAAAAATCCCCTTATTTATATTTTAATATCATCACTAAAAGGATATGAAAAGAATTATCCTATTCACTGCTGCATTAACATGTGTAGCAACTACAAAGGCACAGGAAGTAACTGACACGCTCAAGCAACAGCACTTGGAAGAGGTAATAGTAGCTGGCGTTCGAGTACAAAAGAATGCTCCTTATGCAGTAGCTAACATCAAGAAATCTGAACTTGAGGCTTTCTCTAAAACAGGACGTGAATTACCTTTCTTATTAGCTCAAACGCCGGGCGTGTTAGCTTGGGGTGAGAACGGATTAGGAACGGGTACCGCCGCTATGCGCATACGAGGCGCAGCAGGAAGTCGCATTAATATCACCTTAGACGGTGTGGCTTTAAACTCGCCAGAAGATCAGACAGTTTTCTGGGCAAACATGAACTCATACGCTTCGCTTATGGGAAGCGTACAGATACAGCGCGGTATCGGAACATCTACAAACGGCGATGGTGCTTTCGGCGGTTCGGTTTCTTTGGCGACAAGTTCACCCATGAGAACACCGAGTGCAGAGGTCAGTGCATCATACGGTTCGTATAACACTTACAACGCAGGAATGAAGTTCTCAACGGGTTTGCTCTTCAATCATCTTATCTTTGATGGCGCATATCACGAGACAGCGACCGATGGTTATGTCCACGGCACAAGCGGGCGGTCGGGTTCTTACTATGGCGGTTTGACTTGGTTAGGGGATAACTTCCGTATTAGCTACAAGAACATCGGAAACTTTGAGAAGACGGGGCAGGCTTGGTATGGAGTTATCGCTGGTAGCGGCGATCTTAGTTTGATGGATGGCACGTTCGGGGTACATACGGGTATTAAAACTTACAAGGATCTTTACGATAGAGGATTAGGCAAATTCAATTCCCTATACGAGTATTTGCAGACAGACAATAATGGTGCTTTCGTCAAAGATGCTGCTGGGAATTATCAAACGGAACGATTTAAGATGCGCGATGGTTCGTTTTGGAAGAAGACTACCGATAACTTCTATCAGAATCACAACATCCTTTCTTTCCTCATTCATCCTGCACAGCATTGGAGTCATAACATAACCCTACATTATACTTATGGTTATGGTTATTACAGCGAGTTCAAGCGGAAAGCAAAGTTGGCTAAGTTTGGTTTGCAATTCACCGACAATACTGGCACGCAGATAGCAAAGACTGACCTCGTGCGTCGTAAGGGTTTGTCACAACACACCTACGGCGTCATCTATAATCTCAACTATAAAGATGAAAGCTGGGATGTGATGGGTGGCTTGAATCTCCAACAGTTCCGTGGGGATCACTTCGGATATCTTACTTATATCAAAGACCAACAGGTTGACAACAAGTTCCGACCTAACGGCAAGGATTATAAGTATTATTCTTCTGACGCTCGTAAGTTCGATTACAGCGGTTTCTTCAAAGCTAATTACCACTTTAACAACTACTGGAATACGTTTATTGACCTTCAGTATCGCCGCGTGGAATATAGAACCAATGGCGAAAATGATAGATTCCGCAAAGATGCCAACGGATACCATAATCAACTGTTGAATATCAATAAGCATTATGACTTTATCAATCCTAAAGCGGGCGTAAGTTACTATCGTGATGGGCACAAGGCTTATGCATCCATCGCCTATGCTAACCGTGAACCAGAACGCAATAACTTTACCGACAATGGTAGTTACCCTGCACCTTCGCCAGAACGATTGATGGATATAGAGCTTGGCTATCAGTACACAGGTAATAACTGGCATGCTGGCGTAAACCTTTATTATATGGACTATACGAATCAGTTTGTGCAGACTGGCGAGAAGAGTGACATCGGCGAGTATCTTACCACAAACATCAAGAACAGCTATCGTATGGGTGCCGAGTTGGAAGCTGGCTGGAGTCCGTTGTCATGGTTGACTGTCGAAGGTAACGCTGCGTTAAGTCGCAATGTTATTAAGGACTTCGACGAGATGGCAAGTGTCAACTTTGATAAATCTTTCCGCAAGATACATTATAATCACTCTACTTTGGCATTCTCTCCATCAGCCATCCTCAATGGCTTCCTCGATTTGCATTACAAAGGCATCAAGGCTGTATGGCATACAAACTTCGTAAGTCGTCAGTATCTCGATAACACAGAGAATATAACCCGTTCGTTGCCTTGCTTTTCACAGACGAATGTCAACATCAGCTACTCTCTCCGTCCTGTAAAGCGTCTTATCGGTTTGAAGGAAGCTATCTTCGGCGTGAATCTTAACAACATCTTCAATCGCCATTATGCTGCCAGCGGATGGGTATATAGCACTATCCTCGACAATGACGGTCATCCTAACGAGAACCGTTACACGCAACTGGGCTTCATCCCAATGGCAGGATTTAATGTGATGGGAAGTGTTGCGTTGAAGTTTTAAAGCTCATGACACTAGACATGCTGGGCTGTATCGTCGGCCTCATTTACATCTATCAAGAATACAAAGCGAGTATATGGCTTTGGCTGACGGGTATTATTATGCCTGCCATCTATATGGTTGTCTATTACGAGGCGGGACTATATGCGGACTTTGGAATGCAGATATATTATACATTAGCAGCCATTTATGGCTTCTTGTATTGGAAGTTCGGACGGAAGAAAGGGGCGGAAGAGATTCCTATCACACACTATCCTCGTCGATTGATACTCCCGTCAATCCTTGTCTTCCTCGTCCTATGGGGCGCACTCTACCTCATTCTCATCAACTTCACGAACTCTACCGTACCTGTATTAGATAGCTTCGGTAATGCGCTCAGCTTCATCGGACTATGGGCATTAGCTAAGAAATACATAGAACAATGGTGGATATGGATTGTCGTCGACATCGAACTGGCAGGACTCTACCTATATAAAGGGATTCCTTTCACCGCAGGGCTATATGCTCTCTATTCCGTTATCGCCGTGGCAGGATATTATAAGTGGCGAAAAAGCCTCCCCCAACCCCTCTTAAAGGAATAGGAAAGGAGCCTCCCCAAGCCCCTCCAAAGGAGGGGATGTGCCTAACGGAATAAAGGTTTCATCAGAGTTCTCCAAAATATATTCATAGGTTGAAGAAAAAGCTACTATAATAAATTAAACGTATACAAAGCCTCTCGAAAGAGAGCTACAATAAAATAGAGCAACAAATGATTATCAATAACAAAGAGAATAACAAGGACGAACAACATCCTCACATCCCTAACGAACACCCCGCTAGGCACTCCCCTCCTTTCGGAGGGGTTGGGGGAGGCTTTAACTCCCTTCCTCCAGAGGCATTAGGGGAAGTGTCTTCCGCTAGGCACATCCCCTCCTTCGGAGGGGCTTGGGGAGGCTTTCACTCCGTCATCCTAGCAGCTGGCGACTTCCCAACCCACATCCTCCCCCTTCGCATCCTACGCACTGCGGATAATCTCATTGTATGCGATGGCGCACTAAAGGATCTACTTGAATATGAGATAGAACCAACGGCAGTGGTGGGCGATGGCGACTCACTCTCTGAAGAGCTTAAACAACGCTATGCACACATCTATCATCATATATCAGAACAAGAGTTTAACGACCTCACCAAGGCTACCCTCTTTGCTCGTTCACATCTGAAGATGGACGCATCTACCCATACCCGCCCCCGTTTCTGCTACCTCGGAGCAACTGGCAAACGAGAAGACCATACGCTAGGGAACATATCTCTCATGCTCTATTACTATCGGCAGTTGGCTATCGACCCAGTGATGATTACCGACTATGGCTATTTCGTTGCAGCATCAGGCACTATGCGCTTTGACTCCTTCCCCGGACAGCAAGTCAGCATCTTCAATGCAACCTGCAAAGAGCTATCCAGCAACGGGCTCAAATGGGACGTCTACCCTTTCAACGAGCTATGGCGAGGAACACTGAACGAAGCCTTATCAAATGAGTTCACAATCCATGCCGATGGTGATTATCTCATCTACCGAACGCATAAAGTATAACAATCCTTTTTCTACAGATCAAAATGCCATATCTTCATCCTTTTAAGAGATGTCGATATGGCTTCTTTTATAATTAAATATTGCCGTACAATAATCCCTCTATCCTATCACAACCACCCTCTTTCCGTACTATTAGTATAAAGTTAGACAGAAATAATATACAATCAGAAAAAATCCTACCTCCGTTTTTAATAAAACGTACCTCCATTTTCACCAAAACGTACCTCCGTTTTCACCAAAACGATAGTACTTTTTACTTAAAACGATAGTACCTTTTTTCTAGAAACAAGTACGCTGCATATATTACGCGAATGAGAGGGGGCACAAAAGCGAATGTGTTATCTAGAAGAAGTTGGCTCCTGCAACTTATTTAAATCATGCTAGTAGGTTTACACATACTAATCGGAAGTGAGATATAAGACTAGGCAAGTGAACACACGACATAAGAAATTGATAGATTAGAGTATTTAGTTCCCAAACATAATGCGGGACTACCTAATAAAGGTAATCCCGCAATAAACTTTATGCTATTTAAGTCTTGCTAGACAGCAATAAATAAAAATCTATTCTCTTAGCCGTTTAGTACTTACGACCGTTAGCATCAATGATGTTATGGAATGCGGCAATTTTAGCTGCATCAATTGGCTTAGTCTCATCATTGTTATCAGCACCTACATATACAGGGCGGATAGAAGCACCTTGGTCTTTTGACGCAGGATCAAGATGCACCTTAAAGAATGAGCCGAAGAAGAATGTACGTGGGATTGAGTAACCTGTGCCACGTGAAGTATAATACTGTCCGTAGAACTCACTGTTATTTGCTACGTAACGAAATTCAACGTTAGCACTGTTTATAGGTCTACGTCCGCCGATAGGCAAGAATAGTCCCTTGTTTGCAAGTACCAGTCCTGTTACATCCTGATATTTCCATATCTTTTTTCCTGTAGGGAACTTAGTGTTGGCTCCAGTAAAAGGTGCGTCACTAAAGTAAGCACCATAAATCTTATTACCCTTGTCTGTATAACAATAAGCAGGTACTATGGTTGTTGCTGAAAGAAGAGAATTGAAATTTTCTTCTGTTGGATACTGGTACTGATAATGATGTTTACCATCTTCTGTCTGATATTTCACAATATCACCATGGGTCGCAGCATTTCTGTTATTTACTTTATTTACAAAGACCAATCCACCTCTTCCACTATAGTAGTTCCCAGCTAAATCAGTGTTAGTACCTTGGAGATAATATACGTTGTTAAATTTCAGAGCATCATCGATTACACCCCACTGGAAGAGATCTAAATCATCTGAAGTCTGAGCGAACCTACCAGTATTATTATCTATATACCAGCTTTGAGAACCTAATCCGCTGAATTTAATTTCTTTGTTACTTGCCCTGTTGGCAACTGATGGATTATCACCATAGTTACTAATCCACCACTGTGCAGGCGCAATACCCCAGTAATCCTCTGAACCCTTCTTATAATGTATAAAGTTACCAGTCGCCCATTTTACGCCGTTCACTATAACATATGGCTGAGGAGTAACCTTCTCAACAGTAATGTTTGAGCGGTAGTCATAACCAGTCTCAAATTTCTTTTTAGCAGTCTTGGTATAGATACCATATTTTGTGTAAACCGTTATAGTGAAATCTGTCGCTACAGTTTGACCTGATTTTGGTGGCTCTGCCAAGAAAGCCACCCATACGTAACCGTTTTGCAACTGAATCTTAGACTTGTCTTTGTTGGCTACAGTAATCATATATTCCTTTTCATCACTTGTACCTACAAAGTTTCCATCCTTAAGATTAAGTACATCATAAGAACGAAGACCATTGATTTTTACACTATCAATGTCTGTTATTTGACCACTGCTGCTGGCACCACCTGATACGAGGAACTTCATACCCCAGATAGTTACCTTGCGATTCAGTGTCACCTCTGTCTTAGCAACTTTCTGTCCGTTGTTATTCTTTATTTCTACAGGCTTAGCTTTACCCCAGTTGTAATCAAACTTTTGGTCGATAGTTGCTAATGTACCATCCTGCTTCTTCATATCAAGAGAAACAGTACTGCGGATGCCGTACTTCTTATTGTTAGTTGGATCCTCTGAAGTATGATACTTTAGGTTTATCCCATGCTCAATATCTTTTTCGTTATAGGTCGTTGGGTCTACCTGCTCAACTGTTTTCTCACCCTCAACAGCCGTACCAGGATAGAAGAAAGCAAGGTCGTCCGTAGCCTTCATAGGGCTTAAGGTTTTAACCGTACCTGTGAAGTCTGCTTTCTGCTTGTTACTGCTAGCAGCCATCGTCACTAAGCTATAGTTTGCTTCGTTACTTTTATCATCATCAGCGATGTCATAGATAAACATCTTATCACCGCTTTTCCACTCTGACACAATATCGTTATTAGCATCAGGGGTGAGTGCGCGTGTTTTAGCTTGTACTGCATTACCTGCAGTTACCTGAATCGTTGTGGCATAACCCTCTTGCTGTGTCACATCACCTGCCACATCGTTTGTATCGCTGCAGGCTGCAAGTCCCATCATAGCGATTGCGCCATAAAGGAATTGTAAACTCTGTTTTTTCATTTTACGCTTAATTTCTTTAGTTTTAATCTTCCCATCCTTTCACTCCAGAATTCTCGTCATCGCCAAAAGGATTTGACTTAGAGAGATTGTCCTCTCCACCATGATGTGGATCATTCTTAGTTACTCCGTTACCACTTCCTGCCAGTAGAGCCACTTCTACCATCGTCTTAACGATTCCACATACGGGACGCATATAACTCTTCTTCATAATTCTCTTGTTTATGAGCATAAGCTACCCTGTAAAGTCTATTGTTCTTTGCAATATTACTTCCTACAGAATACCTTATAATAATTTATACCTTATGATTCGTAATTTAGTTTACCTTATGTTATCCCAATATACCTTACTGAGAAAAGAATACTAAATTCGTCTGCAAAGTTAGTATTTTGTTTTAATATAAACCAATATCTAGAGAGAAAGATTGTGTAAGACCGACTAGCGTTAGTAGCTTCTTGATTAAAATCAAACGTTTAGAGAGAAAGAGAACGATACTAAAACCAAGACACAAAGATAAAAAAGAAAATACTAAAAACAATCGTCTGTTTTTAAAGTATTATTCTGTATGGTGATATTAATCTAACATCACCATACAGAAGGGGGACTATATAATAAGGAGGAATTCTCTTAAGCCCCAATGAATGTAAAGAAGCAAGATCTTACTTAACAACAACTTTCACAGCCTTACCACCTTGACGCTTTACATACACACCAGCGACGGGCTTCTCTACCTGTATGCCACCTAAGGTGTAATAGGTTGCAGGAGCCTCACTTGCCGTCTCTACAGCATTGATAGCTGTTGGATCAACCTTAGTAAACGAAACTGTCATAGCTGCTACATCAACAGTAACATCGTATGTAGCCTCCTCTGTGAAGTTCCACTTATTATCATCACCACCAAAGACAATCTTCCCTTCATCGGTCAAGTCGCGCAGATAGAACATCTGGTCGAACCCAGCATAAACATTCGTTCCGAACTTCAACTCACCAGCCTTCAACTCAGTACGTGCTGAGAACTTAGCTGGATTAGAAGTATCTTGCTTCATTATAGTTCCTTCTCCGATACTCCAACCTCCCTTTGTTGCACTACCAATCATCCATAAAGCGGTGTGCTTCAAAGGTGTTGCTTGATAAGCAGCCTTTGTCACAATGACTGTCTTCTCAGCCAAGTTACATACGATATCATAGTTGGCTGATTCGTCAACAAAGAACTTACCATCGGTAGGCTCATCAACGCTACTCACCAATGGAGCAACAACGCCCGACTGCAAAGTAACAGGACCAGCACCGGCACGATACTCCAAATTACCCCAACCAAGCTCGGTAAGGAACTTAAACTCCTTATTTGCATCTAAATGAACGGTAGCCTTGAAGACATCAGCATTCTCATCAGACTTCTGCATAACGGTAGACTGACTAAGATTCCACCCTCCCCATGTAGCATCACCGACTATCACTAAACGATCAGCAGCTTTTGCAGACAATGCACCAATAACAAATAAGGCACAACATAAAATAGATTTGGTAAATGTTTTTAATCCCATAAAGACATATATTTAAAAGGTTATTAAAATCAAACTCAACCTGAGTTCTCTCATTATATAATTATAAACTGATTTCTTTAAATTATCTAAGAAGATTTAGGTTTATATCTCTCCTTATTACAAGTGCAATATTACGAAGAAAATGTGAGACAATAAGCAAATACAAATTACCTACAGAGATAATATAAACTGATACAAGTGATTTCATATATTGGAAGGGAGATCTTAATCTTATAAAACCTTATATATCAACTTTGTACAATATAAGAAGAAACACAAAAGAAAGGTGCGATAAAACAAAAAATATAAAACACAGAATATGGCTTATTAGTAGGATTCTTATGCTCTCTAGGCATCAAAGGAGGCGTGCTTTTCGCTTACTATATCTCTAACCAATATTTCCAACTAAGATTTATACATTCTCCGAAGCGACTAATTCATATATGCAAAAGTATGATTAATCTAAGTAGACAAATGATTGAGCAAATACCAATGATAATAAAAAGTCAGCCATGGAAAATAGCTGACTTATAAACTAAATACTTTATGCCTTCAATTTAAATGAGTTCTCAATACTTGCTATTTCTGCATAGAATCCCTTGTCAACCTTCAGCCGGTCTTCTATCTTCGAACAACTATGGATAACAGTACTGTGGTCGCGATTACCCACTAACTTACCGATACGACTTGCTGGCATCTTCGTATATTTCTGTGCCATATACATGCTCACTTGTCGTGCAATAACAATATCTTTCTTACGTGAACGAGAGTTGACAGCCGTTGTAGTAACACTGAAATGCGCACAAACCTTATCCAAAATATCATCTATGGTTAATGGCTCATCATCAATCTTCACAGCACGTTTTATAACACGTTCAGCTAGTCTCATATCTATATTGCTGTTATAAACAACGCTGTAAGCCAAAAGAGAGTTGATAACACCTTGCAGGTCTCGCACACTACCATTCGCTGTTTCAGCAATAAACTTAATCACATCTTCAGGAATACTAAGTCCATCACGCTTAATCTTATTGTGCAAAATATCCACACAAAGTTGCACGTTAGGCTTTTCCAACTCTGCAATAAGACCACAAGAGAAACGCGTCAATAAGCGATCATTCATTCCCTTAAGATCTACAGGAGGGCGATCACTGGCTAAGATAATACGTTTTCCGTTGCGAAAAAGGTGATTAAAAATGTGGAAGAAAGTGTCTTGTGTCTTGGTAGCAGTAATCCACTCTTGTATATCATCCACTATTAAGATATCAATTGTTTGATAGAAATTGATGAAATCATTGGTGGTGTTCTGTCTAACAGAATCTGTGTATTGTACCTGGAAAAGGCGCGCAGAAACATATAATACACGCTTTTCAGGATAAAGCTGTTTGACTTTTAATCCAATGGCATTGACAAGATGAGTCTTACCACAGCCTGAAGGACCATAAATAAACATTGGATTGAATTGTGTCGTACTAGGATGTTCTGCAATAGAAAGTCCTATTGAACGAGGCAATTTATTACTATCTCCCTCAACATAGTTAGTGAAGGACTTATGTGGGTCAAGTTGCGAATCAAGGTCTTGAGGCACTGCATCCAGAATCGTAGGACTTTGGTTGCCACGAGCAGTTGGTCTTTGCGAAGAAATATCCTCTACTGCCTCCGGTTGTAAATCTTGTGACAAATGATGTTCCTGATCAACCATCACACGATAACTCAATTGAACACCTTGACCAAAAACACGTATAAGAGTTTTACGCAACAAAGGAACGTAATGCTCTTCCAAATATTCATATACGAACTGACTAGGCACCTGAACCAACAAAGTTTTACTAGCCGGCTGATAGGATTGAAGTACTATCGGACGAAACCAAGTATCGTATTGCTGCTCGGTAACATTCTCCTTTATAAGCTGGAGACACTGATCCCAAAGTTGTTTAGGATTGACGTTCATATTGATATCTACGCTTCTTATGTCTTTCTACAAATGGTGTGTTGATAAACCATTCCTAGTTTTTTACTTTTGCAAAGTTAGTAATTTATTTATAAAAAGCCCATTTCTACATAATTAACGATGTAGTACTATAAAGCTCATAAACGGCTATTTCTATGTACTTTACAGAGTTTCTGGCTTCAACATATACTCAAAGTTATTTGCTCAATTATAACAACTTGATAAACAAGATGTTTCGTTTAGTAAAGAATAAAATTAGTAATATGAGTGAAACAAATACCAGAGATGGTTAAAAAGACTGATTTACACGACCCTTATAACACATCTCTAGTATGTGAAACAATCATCTTTTAATTTAGACGATATTTAAATTACTTATCCTTTCTACCAAATAGAGAGAAGTGAACATAGCGCTTGGGGTGAGCCTTTAAGTTGACAAGCAAACTATCAGCACTGCGCATTGTACTATTCAAGTTATTGTAAAGAGAGGCATCGTTCATCAACAATCCGAGACTTCCCTCATTACTATTTAGCTTTGCTGTAAGAGAGTTGATATGCTCTAAGGTTGTATTGACTTTCGTCATTGTACCCTGCACATCAATACCATCAACCTTATTGTTTAATGTTGCAATCATACCATTAGCACCACGAATAGCACCACGTGCCTCTGTAATTCCGCCATTTGCATTTACCATTAAGCCGTTAACTCCATCCATCACTCTACCAGCTTTTGTGGTTAAAGCTGGTAATGAATGATTCATCTGAGCGAGTAACTGGTTTACTTCACGTGTAGAGGTAGTTAGGTTAGCTGTAATTTGATTGACATTATGAATAGAGCTTCTCACAGCTGGATCAGCCAAGAGAGAATTGACACTAACAAGTATGCTATCCAACTTTGGTAGCATCTTTTGAATAGAAGGGACCATATCCTTCATTCGACCCAATGCTCCGTCATTAATACGACCATCAATAATTCCATTTGAGGCAAGTGTCTTGTTACTTGTCCCAAGTACTAAGTCAACCTTCACATTCCCCATGACATCACTGATAATATCAGCCTTTGTACCCTCTGGAATGTTCATGCTTTTATCAATATCTACTCCTACCATAATTGGTTCACCAGGTTTTGCATAATCATATTCTATGCTCTTTACTGTTCCAACCTTAAAACCATTTGCATATACAGGAGTAGACGTTGAGAGACCACTTACATTACTGAATCGCATTTGATAGTGTGTATCTGTCGAGAAAATAGATAATCCCTTCAGAAACTGCATACCGAAGAACAAAACAATAACACCTAGTATTGCGACAAGTGCTATCTTTACTTGTGGCGTGAAAAACTTACCCATATTACTTCCTTTACTTATTCTTTTTATTTCTTAAAAACTCATTAATAGCCTCGTTCGTATCCATACGATTTCCCCCTTTATAAGCAATAACAAATGCCTGAGGAAAGTCTTTTTTCAATTTTTCTCGAAGCCGTGCAATCTCATTATAGTTAGTACTGCTACCTATTGTATACTTATAGAACGAGCCTTCTTGTACACATTCTATATCCTTATGTCCTTTGAATTGTTCGCAACCAGAACGCAACTGACGATTTGAAGCGATAACCTGTACTCTAAAAATCGGTGCATTTACAGATACACTAGCTTTATTGTCTTTTTTCCCATCAGTAGTTGTTCCCTTTGTTGGAACAGACGTTGCTTCTTTTTTAGGAGTCTCTTTTATCGCCTTTTTAGCAATAGACTTCTTTGTTTGCTGGGGCTTTGTAGAAGGGGTAACTAGATTCATTTGACCTGTTGGAGGTGCCGGAATAACTCTAGTAACACTAATTTTCCTATTATCTGCAGACTTATATGGTACAACTATATGCGTGTCGTACATATTCTTATACTTGACAAAGGCATTGTAAATCCCCTTTGCCATGGCGTCAATACCATCTGGACTATTTAAGAATTCCTCCTCATCTGCTGCAGTAATAAAGCCTAATTCTATCAGACAACTAGGCATATAACTCTCACGCAACACCAAGAAACCTGCTTGATGTACACCTTTATCAATGCGATTAGCACTAGAACATACCGAACGTTGTATTAACCTAGCCAGCTCTACACTCTTCTCCATGTTTGAATTCTGCATGAACTCAAACATGATATAGCTTTCGGAAGATTTCGGATCAAAGCCTTGATAAGTCTGTTGGTAGCCTTTCTCCATCGAAATAACCGAGTTCTCGCGCATCGCAACATCAAGGTTATCCTTCGCACGGTGCATACCTAGAGTATAAACTTGAAATCCTTTAGCATAATGACCAGGCACTACTGAATTTGTGTGTACCGATATAAAAAGGTCAGCTTTAGCCTTATTAGCTATATCAGCACGCTGATGCAGCGGGATAAATACATCCGTCTTGCGCGTATAAATCACTTGCACGTCGGGTAAGTTTTGCTCCACATAACGTCCAAAGGCTAATGCTACATTCAAATTAATGTCTTTCTCTTTAGAAATAGCACCTAAAGCACCAGCATCATGACCTCCATGACCAGCATCAATAACAAGTGTGAAGCGCCCATTTGCAGCCCATGAAGTAGCCACAAACAATACAAAGAAAACAATGAAAAGCGTTATTTTCTTAAACATACTTAATTATTTAGGGGACAAAGATACGGTTTTTCATTTGGAAACCTTAGTTCTAAACCTTGGTTTTATCATTTATTAAGTGTAATTCAATGCCTGCACTATGACAATCTGCGCTCATTGGTGGATTCTTTTTCACCAATTTCAAGTCAATACTCTCAAGCTGTATGTATCGTGCCAACAACTCATTTACTATTTTTCCAGCTGCTGCTTCCAATAGTTTCGAGGGTTGCTTCATAACATCGGAAACTATATTGAAGACATCTGCATAATTTAATGTATCATCAACATCATCACTCTTCATAGCTGCAGCAAAGGGGTAACCCAATCGAAGATCAAGTACATAATCATTGCCAACAACCTGCTCTTGTTCTCCAATTCCTATAAAAGCATGATATTGAAGACCCTGTAAAAGAATATAAGTAGACGTTAATTCCATTATTAAACATTAGTTTTAAAGATACAAAGAAAGTGTGTTAAGTGCCCTATAAGCACTTAATACACTCCACAAAATTACCCACAACGAGAAGCACCACAATTAGTACAAATCAAGCAACCCTCCTGATAAACAAGAGTCTCCTGTCCGCAAACAGGACAACGGAGCCCTGATGCCTTCGTACCATCGGTTACGTACTTCTTCAAAGCACGCTCAACACCATTCTTCCAAGTGTTAATACTCTCATTCTTAAGCTGCAATGAGCCTACAAGTTTTATGACATGATCGATTGGCATACGGTAACGAAGCACACCAGAGATGAGCTTTGCATAGTTCCAATACTCTGGATTGAACTTCTCCGACAGCCCTTCAACAGTCGTCTTATAGCCTCGCTTATTCTCAAATTGGAAGTCGTAACGATGGCTACCATCCTCTGCTGTCTGCTTGATGATCTTTCCCTTGGTAACACTCTTTGGTAAGGCAATACCTTCCTCATCGTCTTGAAGACCCGTAAAAATCTCGTATGGATAACCATCCAACAGCCCAACAAAGGCAACCCACTTCTCTTTATTATTCTGAAAACGTACCACATCACACTCGAGTTCCTTAGGTCTAACCTCCATTACCTGTGGTCGGCTACATACATGTTCGTGATGTTCTTCTGCAGAAGTAAGGTCTTTCGCCTTCTCCTCCTCGGCTGCATTAGTCTCCTTATTCTTATCTTTCTTAGATACAGATATCATCACTCCGGACCTGCTACCATCACGGTATATGGTGCAGCCTTTGCATCCGCTACGCCAAGCCTCAACGTACAACTTATTGACAAGAGCCTCATCAACACTATTAGGGAGATTCACTGTCACTGAAATCGAGTGGTCAACCCACTTCTGAATGGCACCCTGCATACGTACTTTCATCAGCCAATCAACATCATTGGCTGTAGCTTTATAATAAGGTGAACGCTTTACCAACGCATCAATCTCTTCTTGGCTGTACTTCTTTTGAGTATCAATACCATTCACTTCCATCCATGTTAGGAACTTACGATGGTACACGATGTACTCTTCAAAGGAGTCTCCAACCTCATCGACAAAGTCCACGTGCACATCAGTATCATTTGGGTTCACTTTGCGACGACGCTTATACACAGGCATAAAGACGGGTTCTATACCCGAAGTAGTTTGTGTCATTAAGGACGTAGTACCGGTTGGTGCAATCGTTAAACAGGCTATATTACGACGTCCATAACGTATCATATCCTCATAAAGTTGTGCATCAGCCTCCTTCAAACGAAGTATGAATGGGTTATGCTCCTCACGCTTTGCATCATAGATAGCAAAGGCTCCACGCTCCTCTGCCATTCGAACGGAAGAACGATAAGCATTCAACGCCAACGCACGATGAACATCGACTGCAAAATCGGTAGCAGTCTGTGTTCCATAACGTAACCCCATTGCAGCTATCATATCTCCTTCGGCTGTTATGCCCACACCTGTTCGACGACCTTTACCACTCTTATCCTTTATCTTCTCCCAAAGATGGTACTCGGCTTCCTTCACTTCATCAACTTGTGGATCGCTCTTAACCTTTGCCATGATAAGATCAATCTTCTCCATCTCGAGGTCAACGATATCATCCATGATACGTTGTGCTAGCTGTGCATGCTTGCTAAAAAGATCGAAGTCAAAGCGAGCATGGTCTGTGAACGGATCTATAACATAAGAGTATAGATTCAACGAGAGCAATCGGCAGCTATCATAAGGGCACAAAGGAATCTCACCACAAGGGTTAGTTGAGACCGTGCGGAAACCTAAGTCTGCATAACAATCAGGTATGCTCTCACGAATAATGGTATCCCAAAAGAGCACGCCAGGCTCTGCGCTCTTCCAAGCATTATGTACTATCTTCTCCCAAAGAGCCTTTGCTGATACCTCATTAGTAAACTTTGGCTCTGTAGAATCTATTGGAAACTGCTGTACATAAGGCTTGTCATCAACAGCAGCCTGCATGAACTCATCTGTAATCTTCACTGACACATTAGCCCCAGTGACCTTTCCTTCCTCCATCTTAGCGTCTATGAACGCCTCAGAGTCTGGATGTTTAATACTCACAGAGAGCATTAATGCACCTCGACGACCATCCTGTGCTACCTCTCTTGTACTATTGGAGTAGCGTTCCATAAATGGAACAAGTCCTGTAGAGGTAAGGGCAGAGTTATGAACAGGTGAGCCCTTTGGACGAATGTGACTTAGGTCATGTCCGACGCCTCCACGGCGTTTCATCAGTTGAACCTGCTCTTCGTCTATACGCATGATAGCCCCATAAGAATCGGCATCACCATCTAATCCAATCACAAAACAGTTGGATAACGATGCTATCTGATGGTCATTACCGATTCCCGTCATCGGACTTCCAGCGGGAATAATGTACCGGAAATGATCCAAAAGATTGAATATCTCTTCTTCTGTTAAGGGATTCTTATACTTATTCTCAACACGAGCTATCTCCTTCGCTATACGTCTGTGCATCTGCTCTGGAGACTTCTCATAAATATTACCAAAGCTATCCTTCATTGCATACTTGTTCACCCAGACACGAGCAGCAAGCTCATCTCCATTAAAGTAAGCCAATGAAGTCTGGTAGGCCTCATCGAATGAGTAAGTTTGATTAGTTATCATTGTCCTTTTTAGAAAATTAACGCCTGCGAAGTTACGAATTGTTTTCTTAATTCTAAAACATTTGCTTAACTTTGTCGAAACAAAGTTATTAGCAATGGAAACTATCAATTCAAGAAGAACTATAAGACGATATTCTCAAGAGGATGTATCGGATGACTTGTTAAGAGAACTCCTATCGGTTGCAGAGAGAACACCAACTATGGGCAACCTGCAACTCTATTCGGTCGTTATCACCCGAAGCCCGGAAATGAAGAAGAAGATCGCTCCGGCACACTTCAATCAACCCATGGTTACGGAAGCTCCAGCCGTTCTAACCTTCTGTGCAGACTATCGCCGAACAACCTTATGGGCGGCACAAAGGAAAGGAACACCCGGCTATGACAACTTCTTATCATTCCTAAATGCGGCAACAGATGCCCTTCTTTATTGCCAAACTTTCTGTAATCTCGCTGAAGAAAGGGGCTTGGGAACATGTTTCCTGGGTACTACTATCTATAGTCCAAAAGCTCTTATCGAGACCCTCAAATTACCTCGTTTGGTCATGCCAGTTGCTACTATCACCTTGGGATGGCCTGCTGAGACACCTGAGCAGACCGATCGTTTGCCATTAAAGAGTATTATTCACAATGAGACTTACAACGATTATACACCCGAGAGAATAGACGAGTTTTACATGCAAAAGGAGAACTTGAAAGAGAATAAGGACTTCGTTGAGCTGAACAAAAAAGAAACACTTGCACAGGTATATACCGATATTCGTTATACAAAGCAGGATAACGAGGCTATGTCTACAGGCTTACTTGAAGCACTAAAACAGCAGGGGTTCCTCTAAGGAGACGCCTTCCTTATATTAAAGAGGGCGTTTCTTCCCATCAAAGAGAGGCTTCCTTCATAGCAAGGAAACGCCCTCTTCAATACAAAGAATAAGTTATCTTACCTTTATGAAATTCCGAACTACTATTGACATCCCTATTCCGAACTTCTCGTTCAAGCCCTGCGAAAGAGTCCTCTTTGTGGGTTCTTGCTTTGCAGATAACATCGGGAAGCGATTCAAAGAGGAGAAGTTTCGCACGAAAGTCAACCCTTTTGGGGTGATGTATAACCCTGTTTCCATCCTTCACACAGTACGGAAACTATCCAATCAGGTGTTTGATATAGCTGTATTTACGCTTGGAACCAACCATGTTTATGTAGAGAAAGCTACGGGGGAGATCGTGGATAATTGTCAAAAACGCCCTCAGAAACTTTTCAACGAACAAGAGTTGACGATTGACGAAGCGGCTAATGCCCTACGTGAAGCCATCCATTTATTAAGGAAACAAAACCCAAATGTGAAGGTGATAGTGACCGTTAGTCCGATAAGATATGCAAAATATGGCTTTCATGGGAGCCAGTTGTCAAAGGCAACACTGCTCTTGGCAGCCGATAAAATAGCACGAGAAGAAGGAGAGGCGGTCTATTATTTCCCTGCTTACGAGATAGTGAATGATGAGTTACGCGACTATCGCTTCTACAAAGCGGATATGTTACATCCTAACGATCAAGCCGTTGAATACATCTGGGAACGGCTCGTTGCAACCTGCTTCTCATCAGAGGCTAAGAAGTTTCTGGAGGCTTGGCGACCTATTAAGGAGGCATTAGGACATCGTCCTTTCAATCCTGCTTCGGAGGCATATCGGCTCTTTATGCAGAAGACCAAAGAGAAGATTCAATGGTTAAAGCAGCTATATCCTGACTTAGAACTAGACGAGTAATAACTGAAACAAAGCTAAAATGAATGAAAAACAGATAGAAGGTTTACTGGAGCAACATGGTATTAAACTAACAGCAAACCGAATATTAATAGCAAAGATAATGTCCACGCTAGATTATCCCATATCTATGAAAGAGTTGGAAACAATGCTCCTCACGATGGATAAGTCAAGTATCTTCCGCACATTATCACTCTTTAAAAGCCACCATCTAGTACATCAAATGGAGGATGGTAACGATATTGTGCGTTACGAACTATGCCATAGTCATAGCGAGGAAGAGGACGAAGACATACATGTACACTTCTATTGTGAACACTGCCATCGCACCTTTTGCCTCAATAAAATATCTGTTCCACAAGTTAATTTACCTGTTGGCTATAGGCAGACAGCCGTTAATTATATGATAAAAGGGATTTGTCCAGATTGCTCTCAGTGATAGATTCTTTATCAATAAGTAAGAAAAAACAGCTTAGATAAGATGTTGTATTGATAGTTTTGATTATCTTTGCATGAGATTAAAACAATTAGGATAGTAATGAATTATACTATTGAGAAAGTAACGACGCTCATTGGTGCACGCCGTTATGGTGATACTGATGCTAACATCAGCTTTGTTCTTACCGACAGTCGATCACTATGTTTCCCCGAAGAAACATTATTCTTTGCACTCAAAACAGAGCGCAACGATGGTCATAACTATATACCAGAACTATATGCAAGGGGCGTTAGAAACTTTGTAGTAGAGGTAGTTCCTGACAACTGGGAAACGCTCTACTCGGGTTCAAACTTCCTAAAGGTTGTGGGCAGCCTAGAGGCTTTGCAACGTCTAGCAGAGCGTCATCGCGATGAGTTCCTCATACCGATTGTGGGTATAACAGGTTCTAATGGCAAGACAATGGTTAAGGAATGGCTTTATCAACTACTATCTCCTCAAATGGTGGTAACGCGTTCGCCAAGAAGTTATAACTCTCAGATTGGTGTTCCTTTGTCGGTTTGGTTGCTCAATGAAAACACACAAGTAGGTGTGTTCGAAGCGGGTATCAGTAAGCCAGGAGAGATGATGGCACTGCGTGACATCATACAACCTACCATCGGCGTATTCACTAGTTTGGGTACAGCACACCAAGAGAACTTCCCTTCCATAGAGGCTAAATGTATGGAGAAATTATGTCTTTTCCATGACACAAAGGCGATTGTCTATTCTATGGATGACGATGTTCTAACACATTGCTTGGCGCAATATAACTACCAAGGGGAGCAACTTAGCTGGTCAACAAAGCATGCGGACGCAACGTTCTATATAAAGTCTATTCAGAAGAAGGACATTGAGACTACCCTTACTTACACATGGAAAGGTGGGAAAGAAGCCCAATATAAGCTCCCATTTATCGATGATGCAAGTGTAGAGAACTCTATCACTTGTGCTGTTGTTGCACTACATTTAGGTGTAACGCAGGCTGCTCTTGCAGACCGAATGGCGCAATTGGAACCTGTTGCTATGCGATTGGAAGTGAAAGAGGGACAGCATGGTTGCACGCTCATCAACGATTCTTACAACTCTGATTATAACTCACTTGACATTGCACTCGACTTCATGAATCGTCGTCCTGACCATAAGGGACGCAAGAGAACACTGATATTAAGTGATATACTTCAGAGTGGTGAGGAGGATAAGGAGCTATATAATAAGGTGGCATTCCTATGTGAGAAGCGTGGAGTAGAGAAGTTCATCGGTATTGGAGAAGGGCTTTTAGCAGAACGTAATGCCTTCAAGCATTTAGGAGAAAAGCACTTCTTTGCTACTATCAATGCCTTCATTCATAGCGAGGTATTTGCAAACTTGCACGATGAAGTAATCCTTTTAAAGGGTGCAAGACAGTTTGGTTTTGATTCTCTCACCGAACTATTGGTAAAGAAGGTACATGAGACTGTATTGGAGGTGAACCTCAATGCGGTGGTAGATAACCTCAACTGGTATCGTTCCTTTATGAAGCCTGAGACCAAGCTAGTGTGCATGATCAAGGCTGATGCATATGGAGCTGGAGCCGTAGAGATTGCTAAGACATTACAAGATCATCGTGTCGATTACCTTGCTGTGGCCGTGGCTGATGAGGGAGTAACGCTCCGCAAGAATGGTATCACAAGTAACATCATGATCATGAACCCAGAGATGTCGTCCTTTAAGACGCTCTTCGATTATGATCTTGAGCCTGAGGTTTACAGTTTCCGACTCCTTGATGCACTCGTCAAAGCCGCTCAAAAGGAAGGCATAACAGGCTTCCCTGTTCATATCAAACTCGATACTGGTATGCACAGACTGGGCTTTGATCCACAGAAAGACATGGATGAATTGATTGATAGACTTAAACTTCAGAATGCAATCATACCGCGTTCTGTCTTCTCCCACTTCGTTGGCTCTGATGTAGATAGCTTCGATGAGTTCTCTGCCAAGCAGTTTGCTTTATTCGACGAGGGTAGTAAGAAGCTGCAAGCAGCATTCAAACACAAGATCATCCGACACATGGATAACTCATCAGGAATCGAACACTTCCCAGCGCGTCAACTAGATATGTGCAGGTTAGGATTGGGTCTTTATGGTATCAATCCACGCACCAATAAGATTATCAACAATGTTTCTACGCTCAAAACAACCATTCTTCAGCTTCGCCATGTGCCTGCGGGTGACACGGTAGGATACTCTCGTAAGGGTACAATAGACCATGATAGTCTGATAGCAGCAATACCTATTGGCTATGCAGATGGGCTCAATCGCCACCTTGGGAATCGCCATTGTTACTGCTTGGTAAATGGTCAGAAGGCTGAGTATGTAGGCAATATTTGCATGGATGTAGCCATGATTGACGTTACAGGTATCGATTGTAAGGAGGGCGATAGCGTTGAGATTTTCGGCGACCACCTACCTGTTACAGTTCTTAGTGATGTATTAGACACGATTCCTTACGAGGTTCTCACCACCATTAGTAACCGTGTGAAGCGGGTTTACTTCCAAGACTAACGAGTGCAATTCATCCCCTCTTCTTCTCTTGAAGAGGGGATAGATTGTATCAAACTCACCTTCTCACTGTCATTTTTAACACTGAATACACAGATAAAAGGACGACTCCATGACTTCCTTTCATCCGTGTATTCTGTGTTTAAGATGAACTTAGTAACAAATAAACAACTATAAGATTTATGGAGATAATATACTTAATTCTGGGACTTCTCATCGGTTTCGTCATCTCATTCTTGTGGCTAAAAGGCAAGATGACACAGGATGTGAGTAAAGCAAATGAGCAACTGGCAGCACTCCGCAGTCAGCTGGAAGCGGAGCAGAAGAGTGTAGAGGATCGTCTTGCTGTCGCTAAAGAGAATGCGACTCAACAGGTGACTGCAACGAAAGAAGCGGCTGACCGACAATTAGAAGAAGTCAAGAACAGCTACACCCAACGTCTAGAAGCAGAGCGCAAACATAACGAGGAATTACGTAGCGAACTACAGAAACAGGCGGAGGCAAAGAATAAGTTGCTGCAAGAGGAGGTGCGTAACATGGCGGCGCAGATGCTTTCAGAGAGTCGAGAGAAGATGAATACGGCTGATAAAGAGCGTCTCGAGGCTTTACTCACACCTTTGAAGGACCGCTTGGAGGCTTTCAATCAGACGGTGACAAACAACAGTAAGGAGACAGCTGCTAACAAAACAGAGATCAAAACAACCTTCGAAGAGGCGATGAAAAGACTTCATGCCGAGCAAGAAATGACCATTAAGGCGATGCGTGAAGACCAAGAACGAACGGTGAAAGAGCTTCGCGAACAGACAGAACGGATTGGAAATGATGCCGCCTCACTAACGAAAGCACTCAAGGGGGACTCGAAGATGCAAGGTGACTGGGGTGAGATGATTCTCGAAAAGACCTTGGAAGACTGCGGACTTATTAAGGATCAGCAGTTCTTCCTACAAGAGAATTACAAGGACGAGGAGGGTAATAACTTCCGACCAGACGCTGTTATTGAGTTGCCGAATAAGGAGAGAGCAGTCGTCGACTCGAAGGTTTCGCTCACAGCTTACCAATCGGCAATAAAGGAAACAGACCCTGAAGAGCAGGATCGATTGCTGAAAGAGCATGTAAGCTCCGTGCGGAAACACATTGACGAGCTGTCGGCTAAGGGCTACGAGAAGATTGTCCCCGGTTGTATCGGCTATGTCTTGATGTTCATCCCCTACGAGAGTGGTTATTCCGCAGCCCTCAAGACCGACCCTTCTATCCTACAATACGCCTACAGAAAGCATATCATCGTACTCAGTCCGAGCAATCTCCTCATGGCATTGCAACTGACCCGCACGATGTGGCAGAACTATCGATTGAATAAGAATGTAGATGATATTCTCCGCCAGTCGAACGATCTATACGATAAGTTCGTGACCTTCGGTGAGACCTTCGTAAAGATTGGAACGAGTATTGAGAAGCTCCAATCAGACTTCAACAAGGCTAAGGGACAACTCAACGAAGGCAAAGGTAATATCATTAGACGCCTCGAAGGGATGAAGACGCTGGGGATTACTCCGAAGAAGCAGATACCTGACAACCTATAAGACACACATCACAAAAGACTCCACTCATGGTCGGATAAGTACGCACCATGGGTGGAGTCTTTTCGTTTATACACCTTTATATAATAGTGGAAAACTTATTTCAACAAGAACTTCCGCCTCGACTCGATGATATCCTCCATATTCTCACTTGCCCACGAGAGTAGATTATCAATCAGAGGCAACAGACTCTTTCCCTTCTTCGTAAGCGAATACTCCACACGAGGTGGTACCTCTGGAAAGACTTCACGACGAATGAGTCCATCAGCCTCAAGCATCTTTAGCGTTGCTGTCAACATCTTTTGAGAGATGTCAGGGATATTCCTTTGCAACTCTTTAAAGCGTTGGTTATCGTTCGACTCAAGGGTGAAGAGCACCAGCATTGACCACTTATCTCCTACCCTAGAGAGCACATTTCGGATAGGACAATTAGGGTAAAGAGCATCTCTAATATCACTTCTATTCATTTCTAATAACGTCTATGTGTCTTATTACTATACAAAAGTAACCATTAAAGTCAACGTTCCCTTTTACTTTATAGTTAAACTATGTAAAACAAAGAAACGGCAATCTCTCTACTTACCGCATTACTTACTTCGAGGTAACTGGCTGACCTTTGCGTGCCTACTTGTGCGATTCTATGAAAGACTATACCTTTGCATCGTCAAAACAAAATAATAACAATTAAACAAATAAAGCATTATGAAGACGATTGAAACAATTAAGGATGGTAAGAACTACACAGCAGTAACAGTTGGAAAGCTCAACGAGATCAAAGATTATGTGCTCCCTCTGGGCGAGATTGAGATACTCGGTAAGGTGTTCGCAGGGCAGGCTTTACACGCAACAGGTAGTGAGTTATCATTCCAAACACTTGTTCCAGGACAAGACAGTGGCTTCTTGCACACACATAAAACGCACGAGGAACTTTACTTCATACTAAAAGGTGAGGGCGAATATCAGGTAGATGGCGATATATTCCCAGTCTCTGAAGGTAGTATCATACGTGTTGCTCCAGAAGGCAAACGCGCATTGAAGAATACAGGTAAGGGCGAGTTGCTCATGCTTTGCATACAATATAAGGCAAACAGCTTCGTTGAGAGTGATTCTCCCGCTAGTGATGGCAATATCTTAAATGAGCCACTTAAATGGTAACCGACCCCTTATTTCCAACGTGTCCGATACGTAATGTCCTTGCAAGGATATGCCGACCGGACACGCTGTGGATTATCCAGTTACTCGGTGCAAGTGGTTCGAAAGGATACAACACACTACTAAAGGATCTTCCTGAAAGCGAACTCGCCAATTCCTTGCAGGTATTAATACAGGACGAGATTATCACTGAGAAGGCTGGTAAATACGCACTCTCTACAACAGGTAAAGAGTTGTTCCCATTAGTAGCATCGCTCATAACTTGGTGTAATGAGCACCTTGATTAAATATTCTTCTTATTATTTGTACAGTCATAAACGCCTTACACCCAGCAGAAAAGAATACCTTTATATACAAAGCATACACAAACAAGCATTCAATAGAGCGTTCCCTCCATTTCAAGAGAGCCTCTCTTCCACCCGAAGAGAGGCTCTTCTCGTAGGAAGGAAAGGCTCTCTTCATTTCGAGCAGACGCCCTTCTGCAATGCTATTGATTTGTCAATACGGATTATTTTAGCTATCTTTGTCCACCAAACAAAACATACATTCAATGGCAACAGTTGACGACAAGAAGATCATCTTCTCAATGGTGGGCGTGTCAAAGATCATCCCACAGAACCAAAAACAAATCCTGAAGAACATTTATCTATCGTTCTTCTACGGCGCAAAGATAGGTATCATTGGTCTTAATGGTGCGGGTAAGTCCACCTTAATGAAGATTATTGCAGGGCTCGTAGAGCCTACGCAGGGCGAAGTTGTGTGGAGTCCGGGGTATTCGGTGGGCTATCTACCACAGGACCCACCGCTCGATGAGAGTAAAACAGTCAAAGAGAACGTCATGGAGGGAGTGCAACAAATCTATGACGCACTCAAAGAGTATGACGATATCAATGTGAAGTTCGGCTTGGAGGAGTATTACTCTGATGCCGACAAGATGGATAAACTCATGCAGAGACAGGCTGAACTTCAAGACATCATCGACGCTACTGACGCTTGGAACATCGACTCCCGACTGGAACGGGCGATGGATGCCTTGCGCTGTCCTAAGGGCGATTTGCCTGTGACAAATCTGTCTGGTGGTGAGCGCAGACGTGTTGCCTTGTGCCGATTACTCCTACAGAAGCCCGACGTTCTACTGCTTGATGAGCCTACCAACCACCTCGATGCAGAGAGTATCGACTGGTTGGAACAGCACTTACAGCAGTATGAAGGCACCGTTATTGCCGTCACTCACGACCGTTACTTCCTAGATGATGTGAGCGAATGGATACTCGAACTCGACCGCGGGGAAGGCATTCCTTGGAAGGGAAACTACTCTTCTTGGCTCGATCAAAAGACCAAACGCATGGAACAGGAAGAGAAGTCTGCATCGAAGAGACGTAAGACTCTCGAGCGAGAACTGGAGTGGGTTCGCATGGCACCAAAGGCTCGACAGGCAAAGGGTAAGGCTCGTTTGAACTCATACGAACAAATGCTCAACGAGGAACAGAAGCAGCGCGAAGAGAAGTTAGAGATATTTATCCCGAACGGTCCACGCCTCGGTAATAAGGTGATTGAGGCGCAGCACGTGAAGAAGGCGTTCGGCGATAAGGTGCTATTCAACGACCTTAACTTCATGTTGCCACCTAATGGTATCGTTGGTGTCATCGGTCCTAATGGTGCAGGAAAGACCACCCTCTTCCGCCTCATCATGGGACTTGAGCAGGTAGATGGCGGTACGTTTGAGGTGGGTGAGACCGTTAAGTTGGCTTATGTAGACCAGCAACACAAGGACATCGACCCTAACAAGACCGTTTATGACGTAGTGGCACAGGGCAACGAAACCATCCGCATGGGTGGGCGTGACATCAATTCGCGTGCTTATCTGTCACGTTTCAACTTCTCAGGAACCGACCAGAGCAAGCTCTGTTCAGTGCTATCTGGTGGTGAGCGCAACCGCTTGCAACTAGCATTAGCCCTCAAGCAGGAAGGCAATGTGTTACTCCTTGATGAGCCAACGAACGACATCGACGTGAATACGCTACGTGCTCTTGAGGAAGGCTTAGAGGCTTTCGCAGGTTGTGCAGTAGTCATCAGCCACGACCGTTGGTTCCTCGACCGTATCTGTACCCACATCCTTGCCTTTGAGGGTAACGGTGAAGTTGTTTACTTCGAAGGCGGCTTCTCTGATTACGAAATCAATAAGGCACGCCGATTGGGCAATGAGGAGATTAAGAAAGGTAGATATAGAAAGTTGATGGAGGAGTAAAAGCAAACAACCAATCAGGCAACCAACCCCACCCCCTTTACTTCCCTTCGGTTAGTGACCGTTGGTTCGGGAAAGGATGGGGTGGGGCTGATTGTTAGCTTGTTTTTACTTACTTTTCTTATTCAGCAGCACATACCCACCTATTCCGCCTAAGATGGAGGCGAGGAAGATACCCAATTTTGCTTGTGTCATCAATAGTTCGTCGGTGAAGGCGAGGGTAGAGATGAACATTGACATGGTGAAGCCGATAGAGGCAAGCATACCTAAGCCCAGCAGTGTGCGACGAGTGATGGCACTTGGAAGGGTTGCCCAACGCATTTTTACCATTAAGAAAGTTGCTCCGATAATACCAATCGGTTTTCCTAAGAGCAGACCCAATGTCACTCCGACTGCTACGTGGGTAGAGAAGATGTCAGATAGACTTAAATCCGTGAAGCTGATACCAGCATTGGCAATTGCAAAGATAGGCATGATCAAGAAGGTAACGATAGGTGACATCTTATGTTCAAGCTGTTGTAGCAATGGAATTGCAATAGTAGTGTCGTGCTGTATATGTGTCAGCACGTCCACCTGTCCCTCCTCCAAGGTTCTCACCTCGTTAGGTTCCTCTTTCTCGAAACGTCTTGTCAGTTTCTTCATACGCTTGAGATAGACCGACTCGTTAATCTTCGCATCGGCTGGAATCATAAAGGCAGCAAGTACGGCAGCAATCGTTGCG
>QWCL01000119.1_pt1 | contig 33613 bp, 30 predicted proteins | sample 1972551 | NCBI WGS metagenome assembly QWCL01 (sample SAMN09866709, study PRJNA288562) | Human oral metagenome isolate term2_saliva, whole genome shotgun sequencing... | isolation source: mouth | host: Homo sapiens | place: USA: California
TTGTCTTGTACGTACTTTAATAAATCCATTATTAATAAATAAAAATGATTAATGCTAAACAACTTTCACGGCTCTCGTCAGAGGTTGATTAACAGTCCGCAAAGTAAAGAAAAATAATCAAAATATACAAATTATTTTCAATATTTTTTCATTAAACTTGAATAACTCCTAAATTAAACCTTTCTGTAATCGGGGAATGGTTGGCAGCGTTTATTCCCATTGAAATCCATTTTCTGGTATCAATTGGATCTATAATAGCGTCTACCCAAAGTCTTGAAGCAGAGTAGGTTGCTTCAGTTTGTTTTTGATATTTTTCTGATATTTCTTTCAATATAGCATTTTTATCTTCTTCGGTAAGTTGCTTACCTTGCTTTGTGAGGGTTGTCTCCTGTATTTGAGCCAATACTTTTGCTGCCTGCACTCCCCCCATCACTGCCAATTCCGCCCACGGCCACGAAATGATGAACCGAGGGTCATAAGCTTTGCCACACATTGCGTAATTACCTGCTCCATAAGAGTTTCCTATAATAATCGTGAATTTTGGCACCACAGAATTTGAGACTGCATTCACCAATTTAGCACCATCTTTAATGATGCCTCCGTGCTCTGATTTAGAACCAACCATAAAGCCAGTAACATCTTGTAGGAAAACTAATGGAATTTTTCGTTGATTACAATTTGCGATAAAACGAGTAGCCTTATCCGCTGAATCTGAGTATATTACACCTCCAAATTGTATTTCTCCTTTTCCATTTTTTACCATTTTTCGTTGATTAGCTACGATACCCACAGACCAACCATCTATTCTTGCTGTTGCACAAATGATTGTTTTGCCATAATCTGGCTTATACTCCTCATAATCAGAGTTATCTACTAATCTTTTTATAATTTCATAGGTATCATATTGCTCTGATCGAGAATGCGGTATTATACCAAAAATCTCCTCTTCTTTTTCCTTTGGAGGTTGGGATACTATCCTATCAAATCCTGCTTTTTCATAATCTCCGATAGACTTCATTATATTTCTAATTCTATCCAGAGCATCTTTGTCATCTTTCGCTTTATAATCTGTAACTCCCGATATTGAACAATGAGTAGTAGCTCCACCAAGAGTCTCATTATCAATGCTTTCACCAATAGCCGCTTTTACGAGATAACTTCCTGCTAAAAATATGGAGGCTGTTTTATCAACAATAATAGCCTCGTCACTCATAATTGGCAAATAGGCTCCACCTGCTACGCAACTCCCCATCACTGCGGAAATTTGGACAATTCCCATTGCGCTCATTTTGGCATTATTTCTAAAAATTCTACCAAAATGCTCCTTATCAGGAAAAATCTCATCTTGCATAGGGAGATAAACCCCAGCAGAATCTACCAAATAAATAATCGGTAGGCGATTCTCCATAGCTATTTCCTGAGCTCTAAGATTTTTTTTTCCTGAAATTGGAAACCACGCACCCGCTTTCACAGAAGCATCATTAGCAACTATAACACACTGCTTACCAGATACATACCCTATAACAACCACTACGCCTGCACTTGGACATCCACCGTGTTCTTCATACATTTGGAAACCCGCAAACGCACCAATCTCTATACTTTCTTTACCTTTATCTAGTAGATATTCTATTCTTTCTCGTGCAGTAAGTTTGCCATCATTTCTGATTTTTTCAAGGCGTTTTTCTCCTCCACCTTTGTATATTTTATTTAAATGTTGATTAATTTCCGATAATTTTAATCGGTTAAAATCCTCATTTTTATTAAATTCTAAATCCATTATTTTATTATTTCATATTCTTAAAACTCCAATACATCGCCTACGTTTGGCAAGATGAGTTCTATCTCTCTCTCCAAAAAATCATTTTTAGCCTTATCGTGATTAATGGATATTGGTGGGAAAGTATCAAAATGGCATCCTATTACTTTTTTTGTCTTTAACAATTTTTTTGAAGCAAGACTTGCTTGTTCCGAATCCATTGTATAATGTCCACCGATGGGCAAAATAGCACAATCTATATCGCCAAAAAATTTAGGTAGAAGCTTCATATCCGCAGTGATACCCGTATCCCCTGCGAGATAAATATTTCTATCAGAAAAATTCAAGATATACCCAGAGGCTACTCCTCCATAGGTTCCATCGGGAAAAGAACTCGTATGAGAGGCACTAACCATCGTTATTCTCAAATCTCCAATTGTGGTAGAGCCACCAATATTGAGATCAATAAAGTTTTGGTGTTTGAAGTATCCGCAAATCTCAGGCTGAGCAATAATATGAGCCTCTGAATGGTTAGAAAGCACCTCATCAACATCAGCAATATGGTCTCCATGTGCATGTGTGATAAGTACATAATCAATTTTTTGAGAAGAAATATCAAATCCTGACTTTTCTTTTTGGATATTATAGAATGGGTCGGTAATAATATTTTTGCCACCATATGATATTAAGAAGCAGTTATGCCCTAAAAATTGTATTTTCATATTTTAATTCTTGATTTTAAACTATTAATTCTTCCTCTATCTTATTAATTTTCAATGATTGTTTGACAAGACTTATTATATAATCTATATTCTCTAAATCTGAAATTTGTATTTCATACGAACCATTTCCTAAATGTCCGATATCAGAAACATCTCTGACAATATTTTTCACATCTGACAATTCTCCCTTTTTCACATTTAAAAATATCTTCAAACTTCTTTTTTGTATGAGTACATCTGTAAAAATTTTATTCTCAAATATAAACGATATATATCTTTTTTTAGGTAAAAGTTCTATACTATCTCCTAAATTTAGGACTCTATCTCTAAATGTTTCATAAATTTCTACTATTTCTCTTTCAATATTTTGAAGATGGTCATTCTCTGTAAAAACTTTAATTTCATTACTAACTTGTTCTACATCCTCATTATTCTTCGAAATAGTTTTAATACTCTCTTTTGCATTATTTTTTTGCATTCGTTCAAAAGAAATTGTCAAATTTTCATATTGTTTAATTTCCCATAATTCTATAGGTAAATCTTTAAAATTAATAGCCTCCCTTTGGTAATTCGTAAAAGATGGAGATATGAAAATAACTCTAGATTGAGACCAATCCACATCGTTTTTTCGTAAATGATTTGATTGATTATTTTCATTAAACTCTAATATAAAATCTGCTTTATTATTTAGCATTAATGATAAATATGCATAGCCTTGATCGATTACACTAAAATTTTTATCTTTCTTAAACTCTATTATTACAAATGATTTAGACTCATTATCAAAGCAAAGACTATCAATCCTAAAATTTTTTATTGTAAATTCTGATTTTATTAATTTATATCCCAATAAAATTTCTATATTTTCCTCTACAATATTTTGTATTTCTTTTTCATAATTAAAAGAAATCTCTTTTATTAAATTTACTTTTTCATCTAATTTATAAATTGCCATAATATTAAAATTTATTCAACCCAAAAGCCAATAGAATTGCCATCATTAAAGTCATTAATCCTACTTGTTTTAGATATGGATCAAGTTTCTTTGGTTCTTTTATTTGGATTATATTTCTTCGTAGTTTGGTCATTGGAAACATTAAAACCATCACTAAAAATGCGTAATAATTTTTGGATTGAAAAAATCCATTGACACCCAAGAAAATCAAAATCAAAATCAAAGGGAGTTGCAATAATATTATTTGATAAATCATTGCATTTTTAAATCCTAATCTCAGTGCCAAAGACTTTTTCCCAGAAAGAGCATCAGACTCTATATCCCTCATATTGTTTAGATTAAGCACCCCAGTACTCATCAACCCCACCGCTGAAGCAGGAAATAATATATCCCAACTCCAACTTTTAGTAAAGAGAAAATACGACCCACCTACCGATACCAATCCAAAAAATATAAATACCATAATATCTCCCAAACCAAGATAACCATAGGGGTTTTTACCCATCGTGTAACCTATCGCAGCTAGAATACAAGCCACTCCCAAACCTATAAAAAAGCCAAATTCTATCCAATAATTCGGATAAAAAGTAATAAATAGTAATCCAACGGTAGCCACCAACGAAAGAATTGAAAAAAGAACTATTGCTCTCCTCATTTCTTTTGCGGAAATCTTCCCAGAGGCTACGGCACGGCTCTCAGCCTCATTGGTTCGTAGAGCATCGGTTCCCCTAACTCCATCACCATAGTCATTTGCAAAATTTGATAAAATTTGATACAACAAAGTCACCAAAATCGCCAAGACAAAGATCCTCCAATCCCAAAATTGACCTTGGCCAAGCAATCGCCACCGAGCAATAAAAGCTCCCATAATAATCCCACTGATAGAAAGTGGCAAAGTCCTCAATCGTGAAGCCTCTATCCATTTTTTCATTTCTAAATTCTTTTAATTTTGATAAATTACCACTTTGCCAATCTTTTTAAATACGCTTGAATCGTATTTTCTAACCCCAAATAAAGTGCCTCTGAAATAAGTGCATGTCCAATAGAAACCTCCAATAGGTTTGGTATATTTTGTGCAAAATATTGTAAATTTTCAAGACTCAAATCGTGGCCTGCATTTATCCCCAACCCGTACTCATTGGCTTTTAGAGCTGTTTCTATATAGGGTTTTATTGCCTTTTCTTTATCCGATAAATAGTTTTTAGCATACGCTTCCGTGTATAGTTCTATTCTATCCGTTCCTGTTTCAAAAGCATGTTTTACCATTTTTGGATTTGGGTCAAGGAAAATAGAAGTTCTAATGCCTGCCTTTTTGAAAGTAGAAATAATTTCTGTTAGGTATTCTTTATGTTTTTGACAATCCCAACCTGCATTAGAAGTAATAGCATCATCAGCATCGGGAACAAGAGTTACCTGTTGTGGTTTCACTTCCAGAACCATATCTATAAAAGACGGATGTGGATTTCCTTCTATATTAAACTCTGTATGTACGAGAGGCTTCAAATCATATACATCTTTTCTTGTAATATGTCTTTCATCTGGTCTTGGATGGATTGTAACTCCCTCTGCACCAAATCTTTGTATATCTATTGCCACTTGGGTTACACTTGGTACATCTCCTCCTCTAGCATTTCTCAGTGTTGCTATTTTATTAATATTTACACTTAATTTTGTCATTATTTTTTTTCTTTAAATTAAAATTCTTATTTATTTGCTCATAAATTGAGTTACCTCCAAATCAAAGGATTTCGAAGCTACCAGCAAATGGTCAAATATATCCGCCTGAACTCTCTCAAAATCCACCAAATTTGGGAAGTTGGTAAAGCAATAAATCTCCAATGGCAGTCCATCGGGGGTTATATCCAATTGTCTTGCTAGAATAGTATCTGAATGGTCTATTTTCGGATTTTTATGCAGATACGCCTCTACATACTTTCTGAAAACACCTATATTTGTCAATTGTCGAGAATTTATTTCTTTTGCTCGTTCATGTTCCGATAGTTTTGCTATTTCACTGTTAATTTCAGCCTTGGCTATAATAAGATAATCTGATATAAGATTGATTTTCACTAATCTATTAAAAAGTTCATCATCTACAAACTTGAATGAATTAATATTGAAAGTGATTGATTTTTTAATTCTTCGCTTATTATCTTGTTTCATCACCTCAAAATTTTTCACCTCTGTATTGAGCAAGTCATAAGTAGGAATTGTAGAAATCGTTCTATCAAAATTTTGTACCTTAGTGGTTAGCAATGATATATCTACAATTGTCCCCTCTAAATTATGTTTATCAATCATTATCCAATCACCCACTTTATAAGTCTTGGAAAGGGCAACATTCATTCCCGTGATTGCTCCTAAAATGAAATCCCTAAAAATCAAAAAGAAAACTGCAATAAATGCTGATAAATAACCAAAAATAGTATCTCCTTTGATACCAAAAAGAATGCTAATCCCAATAATAGTAAAAACCAGAAAACCAATAATCCTAAGTGTCTGAGAAACAGCTTTTAATGCTATCACTCTATATTGGTCATTCTGCATCTCATAATAATAAATAGTAGCTTTCAGAGCCTTGTAAGTAACTCTTGCACTTAGTAAAACCATCGCTAAATTAATCACCCTACTAATTAAAATATTCGTAAGTGGATGATACTCTTGAAATACCGAAACAGATATTAAATCTGCTACAACAACTGCAGATATTTTAGCTACTGTAGAATGTATCTTAACCTGATAGAGAGAATAAATTATCGGATATTTCTCTCTATTACAAAATTTATTTTTAAGAATAATATCTATAATTCCTTTGAAAATAATCAAAGAAATAATAGCAATCCCCAACAAAAACAAACATTTCGTGGTAATCTGAGCAATTAGCACAAAATCTTGTGGAAAGAAATCTTTGATAGCAAGATGCATCAATGTACTCATTCTCTCTATAATACCTTGTTCTTCCATCTCATTTCTTAATTATAAATCTTATACCTCAATAGATTAATCATCTCCGAATTTCAATTCTCCCTGTACCTCATTATCATAAATTTCAGTATTCACAGGGGTGAACACTTCCTCTATCACCTCCTCCTTTTCTGGAACGATGATATTAATGGATTTTACCTTTTCTTTGATAAACTGATTTCCTATCGTTTTAATACCCTTCACTGCAATAAACTCGTCAATATTTATGGTCTCAGCAGGCTTTTCATTATTATTTTTATCTTTAAGATAAGTAATCTCTGCAAGAGAACCATCTCTCGTTCCGACAAACTCTATGAAGGATTTCGGATGTTCGCTTGGCATAAAAGACTGTACATTTGCTGTATTATCTAACAAAAATCTCTTAATGAAATAGATTTTTTTATCTCCATCATAATATATACACGAAATTGCCTGCTTTGGGTTCCATTTCTCTAAAATAAGATACTCGTCATCAAATCGATTACTCAAATCGAAAGACAAAAGCTTTGCCTCTCCTTTTTGATTGATAGTAAGTATTTTATCATCACCTTTAAAGTTTCCTAAAAAAGTTCCTCTCTCCTCTGTATTCAATCTACGAATCGTATCATCAAACCAAATTTTTCGTGGTGCGAGGGTGGATATTCCCTCTGTTTTCAATTCTATTTTTTTAATGATGTATTTCGTAACGAGATTTCCTCTGGAATTTCTTCCCTTTATTGCTAAATCTGAAAAATCTATATCTAATTTTTGTTTTCGGATACGGGCATTTGCTTTCAAAATAACACTCACTATCTCTGCCTCACCATTGGGATTCGCTGAAAAATACAACACCTCTGAGTCTCTCTTATCAGATGCCAATGAATATTCCGTATTTCTTGTTATGGAAGTAACATAAAAACGCTTCATATAATATGGACCTAATTTCCCCTCACGGTAAATCATATTATAAATCATTCTCGTATCATTTTTCTTCCATACCCCCACATAGAGCAAATCTTTACCAACGAATATTTTAGAATCCACCTTTACCACCTGCATTGTTCCATCCTTTCGGAAACAAATAACATCATCTATATCAGAGCAATCAAATAGATAAGTATCCTTCTTCAGGGAAGTCCCAATAAATCCTTCCTCAAAATCAGCATAAAATTTCACATTTGCCACTGCAACCTTTGTAGCATCTATCGTATCAAAAACTCTTAATTCTGTTCGTCTTTCTTTATCTTTTCCATATTTTTTTTGGATATTTAAATAATAACTAATAGCATATTGTACCAGATTTTCAAGATTATATTTCACTTGCTCAATCTTTCCTTCTAATGCTAATATATTTTCCTTAAATTTATCCAAATCAAAGCGAGAGATTCTCTTAATACGAATCTCTGTCAGCTTTATAATATCATCTTGTGTAACCTCTCGGAAAAGATTGTTTGTATGTGGTTTCAGCCCGCTATCTATCGTATTCAAAACTTCCTCCCAAGTTTTCACCTCTTCAATATCGTGATAAATTCTATTTTCAATAAAAATTCTTTCCAACGATGCAAAATGCCAACTTTCCTGCAACTCGTGAAGTTCTATCTCCAACTCCTTTTTGAGCAGCGATAAGGTATGGTCTGTATTAAACTTCAAAATATCTGATACAGAAGTAAATATAGGTTTATCATTGATAATAACACACGCATTTGGTGAAATTGAAACTTGGCAATCGGTAAATGCATATAGAGCATCTATAGTCTTATCAGGCGAGACATCATTATGCAAATGAATCAATATCTCCACCTTATCGGAAGTATTATCCTCTACCTTTTTTATTTTTATTTTTCCTTTTTCATTGGCTTTTAAGATTGAATTTATCAAATCTCCTGTCGTCTTAGAATACGGTAATTCATTAATTACCAGTGTATTCCTATCCAATTGTACGATTTTAGCTCTTACTCGGATTTTACCTCCTCTTTGTCCATCATTATATTCAGAAACATCAAGCAAACCTGCCGTTTGAAAATCAGGATAGAGACTAAATTTTTTACCTTTCAGATATGATATAGAAGCGTTAATCAACTCATTAAAGTTATGTGGTAAAATCTTTGTAGAAAGTCCCACTCCAATCCCCTCTGCTCCTTGGACGAGCAATAACGGAAACTTCACAGGGAGATTTATTGGTTCATTATTCCTACCGTCGTAAGATTTTACCCATTCTGTTGTTTTAGGATTAAAAATAACATCTAAAGCAAATGGTGTAAGACGAGCCTCTATATATCTACCAGCAGCTGCATCGTCGCCCGTATAGATATTCCCCCAGTTCCCTTGCGTATCTATTAGCAACTCTTTTTGTCCAATTTGTACCATTGCATCTTTTATAGCCATATCACCATGCGGGTGATATTTCATCGTATGCCCCACTATATTGGCTACCTTATTATATCGGCCATCTTCCAACTCTTTCATTGAATGCATGATACGCCTTTGCACTGGTTTAAAACCATCAAAAATAGATGGAATAGCTCTATCTAATATCACATACGATGCGTAATCTAAAAACCAATCTTTATATAATCCTGAAACTTTTTTTAGTTGCTCACCCATACTATAATCCTCTATTATACATTATTTAACAAAAGAGTAATATTACTTATTTTCAGCAAAATGAGTTGGATTCTCTCTATTTACCTTTAATACCTTATTGAGAGATATTTTTAAATCCCTAATTTCTTTCGTTGTAAGATAAGAAATTTCGTACTTTAATGTAGTAGTACTTTGTTTTTTAGAAGAAATCGTAATGTATAGCCTTTTGAAAAATATAACATTCACAACCTCATATTTTTTCAATTTATATTTTGGAAATTCATCGCTAATATCTCTACCAAAAATAGCCAAAACACCCCTATTCTTAAAATTGAGAGCCTCACCATCACTGTCATAATCAAATATCTGCCGTCCTCTTATATAGAAAATAGCAAATAGTCCATTAGATATCAACATAAACAATAACGCTTTATTCCCAAAAGTATTCAGTTCGTATTTGTCCAAAAAATAAATAAATATACTAAATATCTCAGAAAAGATAATCACGGAACTTACTATATTATAAGTCGTACATTTATTTCTATTACTTAATCTCATTTTTTTATTTTTTATAGTCCTTTTTCTACAATAAGATTTTCTAATATAAAATTCTGTCTATCAACGGTATTCTTACCCATATAAAACTCTAAAAGCTGGTCAATCGTCTGGTCTTTACCAAAAATAACAGGTTCCAAACGAATATCCTTACCAATAAAATGTTTAAACTCATCTGAGGATATTTCTCCAAGCCCCTTAAATCGTGTGATTTCTGGATTTTTCCCCATTTCCGCCAAAGCCTTCAATCGTTCCTCCTCCGTGTAGCAATAGCGTGTTTCCTTTTTATTTCTCACTCTAAAAAGTGGCGTTTGGAGGATATAAAGATGCCCATTTCGGATAACATCTGGGAAAAACTGCAAGAAAAAAGTAATCATCAACAAACGGATATGCATTCCATCAACATCAGCATCAGTAGCGATAATCACTTGGTTATACCTCAAATTTTCCAGACTTTCCTCAATATTTAGAGCTGCCTGCAAGAGATTGAACTCATCATTCTCATATACTATTTTTTTTGTTAATCCATAGCAGTTCAGAGGCTTACCTTTTAATGAAAAAACAGCCTGAGTCTCCACATCACGAGATTTTGTGATAGACCCCGAAGCTGAATTCCCCTCTGTAATAAATATCTGTGTTTCAGCCTTTCTACTTGCTTTTTGGTCATTATAGTGTTGCCTGCAATCTCTCAATTTAGGATTATTTAGAGCCACTTTTTTGGCCTTGTCTTTGGCTAATTTTTGGATTCCAGCAAGGTCTTTTCGTTCCCTCTCAGACTGCAAAATTTTTCGTTGTAAAGCTTCGGCTATCTCCAAATTTTTATGTAAAACATTATCCAACTCCGTTTTGAGAAAATCATTCACAAAAGTACGAATTGTAACACCATTGGGAGCTACATTATTAGAGCCTAATTTAGTCTTCGTTTGAGACTCAAAAACAGGCTCCTCTACACTAACTGATATTGAGGCAATGATTGATTTTCGAATATCTGAGGCATCAAAATTTTTGTTAAAATGCTCTTTTACGACCTTCACATAAGCCTCGCGAAAGGCATTTAAGTGAGTTCCCCCCTGCGTAGTGTTTTGTCCATTAACAAACGAATAATAGGTCTCCGATGATGATTTATCAGAATGGGTAACTGCCACCTCTATATCTTTGCCTTTCAAATGAATAATCGGATAACGAGTCTCCTCTCCAATCTCTTCTGTCAACAAATCTTTCAATCCATTTTCAGAAAAATATGTTTCACCATTGAAAATAATCTTTAACCCTGTGTTAAGATAGGCATAATTTCTGAGCATCCTAACAATATATTCCTTTTGGAATTTAAAATTCACAAAAATCTCATTATCGGGAACAAAAGTTATTTCCGTACCATTTTTTTCATTAGTCTCCTCGATTTCATATTCCGCTGTGAGTTTCCCCTTCGAAAACTCTGCTATTTTCATCTGCCCATCTCGTATTGCTCTGACTTTAAAATAAATAGATAAGGCATTAACTGCCTTGGTACCAACACCATTAAGTCCCACCGACTTTTTAAAAGCCTCAGAATCATACTTAGCTCCCGTATTCATTTTAGAAACAACATCTACCACCTTACCAAGAGGAATACCACGACCATAATCTCGTACGACTATCGTATCCTCGCTGAGCTTTATTTCTATCCTCTTACCAGCCTTCATTCTAAACTCATCTATAGAGTTATCTATCACCTCTTTAAGTAGTATATATATTCCATCATCAGCCGAAGAACCATCACCTAATTTCCCAATATACATCCCAGGCCGTAGACGGATATGCTCCTGCCAATCTAATGTACGAATATTATCCTCTGAATACTTTACTTGTTGATTATCAGCCATATAAAATTTATTTCATTCGTTGATATATCAATAACAACAATTTACAAAAGTAGCAAAAAATTATTAAACACTAAAATAACGGAGTAAAAACTAAAAAAATTATTACTTTTGTCTCATTAAAATTAAAGTTAGTTTGAAAGATTATTACTATTTCTTAGGGCTACCGCAAAATGCCACAGCAGAGGAAATAAAGAAAATTTATCGGAAACTATCCGTAAAATATCATCCTGATAAAAATGATAATGACGCCTTTTTTGAAAATCGCTTCCGAGAAGTACAGGAAGCTTATGATATCTTAATTGACGAAAACAAAAGAAAAAACTATGACCAATTACGAAATCAACAAAAAAAAATAGAAAAATTTGATACCCCACCAATAATAAAATCCTTTAATACTAACAAGAAAAATGCTAAAAAAGACGACTTTATCATCATTACCTGGAACACAATAAATGCTGATATTGTGAAGATTATACCTTTGGGTTTAGTTGAATCCTATGGCGAACGAAAAATAAAAATCTCCAATTTTTCAGATGGTAAATTCCAACTCATTTTACAAGCAATGAACTCTCATCTTAATATAATGAAAGTCCATAGAATAACTATAAATCAAGAATTTAATATAGAAAACACTGATTCTGTTTGTAATATAAAAGAAAACAAAACCGAACCTACACTCACAAATAAACAAAAAAACTCACAAAATTTATGGATAATAACGATAATCATAATTATTTTTGTCATAATCATAATTAGTATTTTATAAAAAATAATGCAATGAAAATAGCTTACGATGCGAAACGATTCTTTCGAAATACCTCTGGATTAGGAAATTATTCTCGTGATTTAATCAGAATTTTGGCTGACTATTATCCCGAAAATGAATACCACCTATTATTTAAGGATAAAAATGGCCGTGGAGACGATATTTTGGAAAAACCAAATGTATTTTTTGATAAAATTTCTAAGGGATTTTTGGCAAGACAAACACAGATGGGGTTTGATGCTCAACAAATTGATGCCGATATTTTTCACGGACTTTCAGGAGAACTTCCCTTTGCTTGGAGAGACAAAAAAATACGAAAAATCGTTACAATACACGACCTTATTTTCGTTCGTTATCCAAAATTTTACTCTTTTTTTGATAGACTTATTCATTTCTACAAATTCAAAAAAGCTGCGGATATGGCCGACCTTGTTATTGCTATTTCGGAGCAAACCAAACGAGATATTATAGAGTTTCTTCGGATTGATGAGGATAAAATTCGAGTTGTCTATCAAGGATGTCATCATTTCTTTAAAGAAAATATTGATACTGAGACTCTCAACAATATAAAATCAAAATACAATCTTCCTAATAGATTTATCCTAAATGTTGGGACTATTGAGGAACGAAAAAATATATTATCCGTTGTAAAAGCACTACAAGGAACTGATATTCCCCTCATTATCATCGGAAAGAAAACAAAATACCATATTGAAATAGAAAAAGAATTAATAAGAAATCCAATAAAAATCCAATTTTTAGAGGGAGTATCCATACAAGAGCTCGCAGGTATCTATCGTTTAGCCGATATTTTCGTATATCCAAGTCTTTTTGAAGGATTCGGAATACCAATTATTGAGGCCTTATATTCTAATACCGTAGTTGTTACGAGCAATACCTCATCACTTACAGAAGCAGGTGGTAGCGACTCCGCATATATTAACCCTTTGGATATCAAAGATATACGAGCAAAACTACTTTTCCTTTGGGAAAACGAATCCGAAAGAGAAAGAAGGGCTGAAAAAGGTAAGATTTTCGTTCAAAAGTTTAACGATGATATTATTGCAAAAAACTTGATGGATATATACGAAGAATTAATGAGAAAATCCTAATTTTGTAAATTATATTAAATTTTTGAAAAATAAAATGAAACCATCATTGGCAAGAGGAACGCGAGATTTCACCGCATCGGAAGTAGCAGGAAGACGATACATTATTAATATTTTACAGAAAAATTTTGAACTTTTTGGATTTCAGCCACTTGAAACTCCGAGTTTTGAAAACCTATCAACCCTCACAGGGAAATATGGTGAAGAGGGCGACCGATTAATTTTCAAAATTTTGAATTCTGGAGATTTCACAAGTAAGGTAAATGAGGAAAATTGGATAAACAAAGATGCCCAAAAACTAATACCGCAAATCTCCGAAAAGGCTTTAAGATATGATTTAACCGTTCCTTTTGCTCGGTTTGTAGCGATGAACCACGGACAACTATCATTCCCCTTCAAGCGATACCAAATCCAACCTGTTTGGAGAGCAGACCGACCTGCAAAAGGCAGATTTAGAGAATTTTATCAATGTGATGCAGACATTGTAGGGAGTGAAAGTCTTTGGCAGGAAATTGACCTAATTCAACTCTATTTAAAATCATTTAACGATTTAAATATTTCCATTAAAATACATATCAATAACCGAAAAATATTATCTGGTTTAGCTGAATATGCAAAAATTTCTGATAAATTAATAGATTTCACTGTTGCTTTAGATAAATTAGATAAAATCGGTAAAGACAATGTCATTAAAGAACTTTTAGATAAAAAAATACCTGTAGATGCTATTTCCAAATTAGAGTTTTTATTTAATAACCTCCCTCAAAATCAAGTAATTGATATTCTAAAAGAAAAATTTACAAATATTGAAATCGGAAGAATTGGAGTTGAAGAATTGGAGTTCGTATTGAACACTTGCAGAGAATTAGATATTGATAATCAATTAGTTTTCGATATTACTTTAGCTCGTGGATTAGACTACTATACTGGAGCAATTTTTGAAGTAAAAGCAGAAAATATAGAAATGGGATCTATTGGTGGTGGTGGAAGATATAATAACCTCACTGAAATTTTTGGTGTGAAGAATATGCCTGGTATTGGGATTTCATTTGGGCTCGATAGAATTTATCTGGTAATGAGTGAATTAAATAAATTTCCAAACAATACCGAAAGTAATATAGAATATCTTTTTGCAAATTATGGAAATACAGAATCTATTGTAGCTCAGAAAATTATAAACCAACTAAGAGCAAAAGGTATCATAGCAGAATTATACCCCGAAGCAGGTAAAATGAAGAAATTTTTTAGTTATTCCGAGAAGAAAAAAGCCAAAAATCTTGTTTTTATTGGTGATAAAGAGATTGAAACGAAGACTATTAACATAAAAAATCAGGAGACAGGAGAGCAAATATCGATTCCTATGGAAGAATTTTTAAATAACCTTTAATCTAAGTTTAAAATCAATGGAATATCCAAGTAAAGTATTATCAAAGGCTGTAGAAGAAATTTCTGGATTACCTGGTATTGGGAATAAATCCGCCCTTAGATTAGCACTTTATTTATTGAAACAACATCAATCTCAAGCAATTAATCTTGCAGAATCGTTAATAAAATTAGTAAAGGACATTCAATATTGTAAGGAATGTTATAATTTTTCAGATGCTGACATTTGTAAAATATGCGCTAACAATAATCGAGATTCGGGATTATTGTGTATTGTAGAAGATGTCCGAGATGTGATGGCAATAGAAAACACTGGAAAATTTGGTGGAAAATATTTAGTCTTAGGTGGAAAAATATCTCCTATAGAAGGCATTGGCCCTAATCAATTACATATATCAGCCTTAGAAGAAAAAGCAAAAAATGGAAATATTAGAGAGATTATTTTCGCTCTTTCAGCAACAATGGAAGGTGATACCACGGCTTATTATATCTATAAGAAAATCAAACATCTTGATATAAAATTTTCTACTATTGCAAGGGGTATTTCTGTAGGAGACGAACTTGAATATGCCGACGAAATTTCCTTAGGAAGGTCTATCATCAATAGAAGTCCATATAATGAAGATACTCATTAGAGCAATGCTCTATCTTAATTTTTTGTTAATAATGTATTTAATATTAGATTATTAATTAAAATTCATTAGATTTGCAACAATAAATATTGATTTTTAACCAAAAAATTATCAAAATTGAATAATCATAATAAATATAAACATTCTTCAGAAGACAAAAAGGAAGATTTCATTTTTGGAATTCGCCCTGTTATTGAGGCTTTGGAATCTGATAAAACGATTGACAAAATTTTTATTCAAAATGGCTTACAAGGAAACACCATTATTGAACTTAAAAAACTTCTTTCTAAACACGGGATTCGCCCTAATTATGTCCCTATCGAGAAAATAAATCGTTTTACAAGAAAAAACCATCAAGGGGTAGTTGCTTTCATTTCTAATGTAATGTTTCATAAGATAGAAGATATTGTTCCTATTTTATTTGAGGATGGAAAGGTTCCATTTTTACTCATCTTAGATAGACTAACTGATGTTCGTAATTTTGGGGCAATCTGCCGAACCGCAGAATGTGTAGGGGTGGATGCCATCATTATTCCCGACAAAGGTAGTGCTCCTATAAATTCTGATGCTATAAAAACATCAACAGGTGCTATTTATAACTTAAAAATATGTAAAGAAAAAAACTTAGCTCATACTATTGATTTTCTTCAACAATCAGGCATCAGTATTTTTGCATCTACCGAAAAAGCACAAAAAACAATCTACGAAGCCGACTTTCGAGAGCCTTGCGCCATTGTAATGGGGAATGAAGAAACAGGAATTTCAAAAGAAGTACTACATCATTCCGACGAAAAAATAAAACTTCCAATTTTAGGAAAAACTCAATCTCTAAATGTTTCAGTAGCTTGTGGTGCTGTACTATACGAAGTTTTGAGACAACGATTACAATAATATTAACACAATATTTAGAACAAAATGAAAAAATTGAGTATCATAACTGTTACCATTTTATCTATTATCTCTTGTAATAGCAAAAAAGAAAAAAAAATCGCCAGTGATAAAAGCAATTCTCCTAATAAAGAGCAAACCTTAACTACCGACACGGAAGAGAAAAAAACATCTTTAGAGAGTTCTTTTGCAATAGAGAAGGATAGCACAGGCGTCTATAAACAACATTTCATTTTAGAAAAAGGGATAACTTATCCATTCACTACTTACCAAAAAGATGTAATTAATATGACTTCTCCAACAGGTGAAAGCCAATCCGTTACTAGTGAAACTACTGATAATGTAACTTTTACAGTGAATGATATTAAAGATGACATCTATGATATTCAAATTAATTTTGTAAGTAAAAAAGCGTCGCAATCCACAAACGGACAAAATATTAGCATTGATACCGATACTCCAGCCCCAAAAAATGAAGAGTTAAAAAACAAATGGGCTATCGACAAAGCATTAGTAAATAATAGTTTACAAATGAAGATGGATAAAACTGGTAAAATACTATCTATTACAGGTTTTGAAAATATTTACAACAAAATTTCATCTACTCTAAATAAAATAAAAGGAGCAACTGCAGAAATAAAAAAACAGGTACTAAACTCCACAAAAGCTGGTTTTAATGAAAAGGTATTGAAAGACCAATTCACTAAAAATATAATGATTTTACCAGAAAAAGGGGTTAAGATTGGGGAGCAATGGTCAAAATCAGATATAATATCCCCCGATGGAAAAATAAAATTATCCACTCACTATAGTATTAAATCCATAGAAAAAGGATTAGTAACTATATCTGTATCAGGAGGGATACCAAAACAATCTGATAAACAGACTCAGCAAGGCGTTACTCGTTCTATTAGCTCGGAACTCGTCCAAAACGGGACAATTACTTTTAACCAAAAATCTGGATGGATAAAACAACAAAAAATAAATGTAACTGCAACTCAGACAGAATCCGTATCTGATGGCAAACAAAGCCAATCTATAAAGTCGGTAACGAGCACTACTATTGCAGTCAATCCATAAAAATCACACTATGTTTTTGATAAAATTTATACTATATGTAACCTTTGGAACTATCGTTTTTTTCCTCGTATGGAATAGTTTGAAGCGGATTTTTTTTAATCAGTTTTACAACTATTTTCCGCATCAAAAAATGAAAAATGAGGCTCGAAAACCACAACAGCAAGACTCATCCAAAAAAAAGAGTACTTCCAATAAAAAATCATTTTGGAAAGATGCCGAAACGATAGATTATGAAGAAATTAAATAAAAAAAGGCTATCATTTTAGATAGCCTTTAAAAATATTGATTATTCTACGCTTACAGCTTTTATTAATCTATTTTTATCACTAAAACACTCTTTGAAAGACACCATAGTTTCAGTTCTCAATACCCCTGAAATATCATCAATTCTATTGATAACTCTTCTTGCATCTTCGGTATCTTTTGCTTGGATCTTACAGAAAATACTATATTTTCCAGAAATTAAGCTTGCTTCTACCACATTCGGGAAAGAAACTAACTCATTTAAAACCTCTTGGGATTTATCCGATTTTGTTAATAAAATCCCCATAAAAGCGATGAAATGGTAATCTAATTTTCCATAATCAAGAATCAATGAAGACCCTTTTATGATACCAGCATCCTCCATTTTTTTCACCCTAACATGGATTGTACCTGCAGAAACATTCATCTGCTTTGCAATTTCAGTAAATGGCATTCTTGTATTTTCAACCAAAAAATCAAGAATATTTTTGTCGATTTCGTCTAATTGATAGTTCATATTATATAATTATTAATTTATAAAAAAACTTATTTCTTATTGCAAATTTAATAAAAAAAATAATTATAGACAAAATCTCCGAAACATTAACATTTTTTAACTTTTAAACACCTTATACAATTATATAATTAATATAAATATTCCGTTTTCGCATATTAATTTAAATTTATATAATTTATTAACCCAATCTAACTTTTATTTTTCTTCATATCAATTAAAAACACTTTTGGCTTATTTTAAATAATATCAATATAAATACCATTTCATTTTCTCTTCATATTCTGGTTTGAGCTTCAATAATTTCCATATTTTTTTATCATCGGGATAGGTTGTTCTATAATAGATAATCTTATCCGCCGAATATTTGAAATAGGGATGATTTTGTAACCATTCCTCTGGAGCATCTATCAATGTATATTTTTGGACAGAAGAATTATCCAATTTACAAATATGTACTAATTGTTGTAATTTTTCCTTATCTATATTATAAATCTCCAAAATCTGTTTCTCATTAATAAATCCACCTAATTTTTTACGAAATCCAACAAAAATACTCGATTCTTTTTCTTCAAAACCAAACTCCAATAGTTGTTTATATGAGATTTTATTAATATCTATATTATTGAAATCCGTCTTAGATTCCACCTTCTTTATACTCTGATTCACAATACTATTCTCCAAAACTTTAATCTGGATAAAAGGCTTCAATAAATCAAATTTTTCTTCGGAAATAACAAAACAATTTTTAATATCCTCCAAAGACTTGAAATTCCCTTTCATTTGTCTATCTCTATAATTTACAATCACTTGAGATTGCTTTTCAGTAAATCCAAGCCGTTTCCATCCTTCTACATCCAATGCATTTGGATTAAAAGGTTGCAATTCTATCTTACGAGATTCTTTTTTACTATATTTTATATTTTTCGCAAATTCTTCTGATACTTTTTCAGGTAAAATAAGATACGGGGCTAATTTTTCATAATTTTTAGGTGAAATTGTAAAACATTTTCTAAATTTTTCTTTACTAAGAAAACTTCCACCAAGATAATTTTTATATTTCAAAATAGAAACAGCCTGCTTCTCTGAAAAACCTAATTGTTCCCAATCTTTTTGAGAGAAATCATCAGGATTAAACCGCTTACTTACAACAATTTCTCTCCTATGGGATTTATAATTTTTGCTAAATCTATCGTGTTTCTCAGGGAGTAAAATAAATTTCTCCAACTGCTTATATTTTTCATCAGATACTGCATAGCACTTCCTAAATTGCTGTTTTGAAAGATACTCTCCACCAACAATTTCCTTATACTTCAAGATTGTCTTTACTTGTTTCTTTGTAAAACCCAAATTTTGCCATGCCTCCTCGTCCAAATCATTTGGGTCGAACATCGTTAAGACAACAGGTTTATCCTCTTTTTTTATAAATTCTATTTTTATTTCTTGTTGTTTCTGAGTTTTTTCATACCATTCAAAACCCAATTTCAAACCGACAATAACCATCGCCAAAACAATCAGTCCGATGATTTGTTTTTTCCATACAATATGAGACAATCTACTCATTCTAATATTTATTATCTGATAATGAACCCTTTAACTTTTCTAATTCTGCTTTCACAAATCTAAGTTTATCAATCATAGCCTTCCGTTGATACAATTTTTCATCTGTGGAAAGAGCCATTTTTGCTCCATCTAACGTATATCCCTTTTCTTTCGTAAGGTAATAAATCATCTCTAAATTTTTAATATCTTCTTGAGTAAAATATCTATCACCTTTTTTATTTCTTTTAGGCTTCAAAATCGGAAACTGACTCTCCCAATACCTAATATTAGACTGATTGAGTCCAAAGGCATCGGCAACCTCACGCGTAGTATAATACATTTTATCAGGAAGATTAACTTTCATCTGTACTTATTTAATAATCAAACTATTACAAATTAACAGCAGGCTCTACCAATTGCTCCATTTTAGATTTCACTTGTTGAACAGAACCCTCATAATTATTTATCAATAATGAAAATGCCAAAACCCTACCCGAACGCGTTTTTATATATCCCGCAAGGCATTTTACTCTATTTAGAGTGCCTGTTTTAGCAAAAATTCTACCATATCCATCTCCCTTAAAAGAATTTTTCAATGTACCTGATTGTCCACCAATAGGTAACGACCGAAGATATTCATTATAATGTGATTTTGACATTAATTTTGTCAAAAATTTAACTTGAGAAATTGGAGTAACTAAATTAGAACGAGATAATCCACTACCATCAGAATAGACAAATCCATTCATATCAAATCCTTCCTTTTTAAGATAATCTATAACTACCTCTTTACCAGCCTCCAATGTTTGATTTCCCTCTTTATGAAAAGCAGAAACTCTCAATAATGCCTCTGCCAAAGCATTATCACTTCTTTGGTTTGTATCAAAAATAATTTCCGAAACAGTTGGAGACTTATAATTCGTAATAAAAAATCTATTTTCGGGATTATTATCCAACATCCTTGCAACTACTTTTCCAGATACATAAACACCTGATTTTATGAGAGTTGATTTCAAATTATTTCCCAAATACATCGGAGCATCAGGTAATTTGACCTTTAAAGGTCTTTCGGTATAATCATTAGTAAATGCCATTTTTTTTGTATACGGCGAAATATAAAAATACCTTTTCTCATCATTAAAAGGTGATTTTCTCGTGGTTACCAATTGTTCTTTTTGCAAGGAAATATCTATCGTTGCACCTACTGGCAAATAATAATTATTATGTTCTAGCCAAACAATATTTGGAGGCAGTGCATCTTTTATATTATCCTTAAATACAGCAATTTGTATTACAATATCACCAACTATTCTTTTTATTCCTTTCTGAATAATCTCTTGTTTGAAATTATTAATCAATAAAGAATAGGGCAATGAACCTGCCTTTCCAGAGCCTAATGAAGGGTCTCCACTGCTTATAATGTACAAATTACCATTCAACACACCATTTTCATCAATTTTTCCAGAATATTCTAGTTGAGTTGTCCATCTATATTTAACCCCTAAAATTCCTATTGCCGTTTCAGTCGTGAGTAATTTAGTAGTGGATGCAGGGATAAAAGATTTACTCTCATTATAGGAAACAACCGTTTTTTTTGTCCTTGTATCGTATATCACAAAACCCCAGTTTGCCTTTTTAAGCACGGGGTCTTGTTGCATTTTTTCTATATTTTCTTCAATTTGCTCCTTTGGTGTAAGTGTTTTTTTTTCAAGTATTTCCGTTATTCTTTCTTTCTTTTCCGATTTCTCTTCTATATTTTGAGAAAAACCAAAAAAAATAGTATATAGAGCAATGATTAAATATAATTTTCTCACTAATATTTCAATTTAATTCAACATTTATCAACAAAAATAATCTTCAAAATATCTTATTTTCTCCAAAAGTAATAAAAAATAATCAATTCTATTTATATTTTTATATTATTTTAACTTAATTAGAGTAAAATGAAAAATTATACATCTACAAGAAGTCTAATTTTAATTGTCTTATAAGCTGTAATTTCATTAAACTCTTCTAAACTTATCTCTACCAAATCTTTAAAATACTGATATTTTTTACCTCGTGGAAATTTCAATAATATTTGATAGTGATAATAGTTATTAATCCTTGATACATAAGGCTTTTCGGGACCGAAAATACACTGAGATGGAATATATTTTTTCAGCACATTACTTAAAAAAGTAGCTGCTCTTTTTAACCTATCCTCCTTACCGTATTTCAATTCTATCAAGAGTAACTTTGTAAATGGTGGATAATTATAAGCCTTCCTTTCCGACAAAAAATATTGATATATTTGGTTAACATCTTCTTTGCTAATCAACTGAAAGACATTATTGTCTGGATTATATGTCTGTATCAAAACTCTCCCAACACCTGATTTTCGTCCTGCTCTACCTGCAACTTGAGTAATAAGCTGATAAGCCTTTTCCTCCACTCTAAAATCTTGATTATAGAGTAATTGGTCTGCACGAGGGATTCCGACAAACTCAATATTATCAAAATCCAAACCTTTGGCAATCAATTGAGTACCTACAATAATATCAGTATCACCATTTTCTATTTTTTCGTATAATTTTTCATAAGCAAATTTCGTTTTCATAGAGTCGGCATCCATTCTATCCACTTCTGCAGTAGGAAATATTGTCTTCGTCTCCTCATAGATTTGTTCCACTCCTATTCCTTTCATATTGAACTCATTAGAATAGCATTTAGGACATTTCACAGGTGGAGCAATTTTGTTTCCGCAATAATGGCATTTCAACTGATGAGACGCCTTATGATAAGTCAGTATAACATCACAATTTGAGCAATAGGACACATAGCCACACTTTACACACTCCATCACATTAGAATACCCTCTCCTATTGTGCAACAACATCACTTGTTTTTTTCGCTCTAAGACTGTATTAATTTCATCATACAAACGATTTGAAAAATTCAAACTTTTCAAATCCTTATTCTCTACAGATTGCTTATAATCTACTATTTCTATCTTCGGAACTGATATTCCTCCAAAGCGTTCTCCAACAAAAATATACTCTAATTTACCAATTTGGGCAAGGTAATACGACTCCACAGAAGGTGTTGCCGAACTCAAAATAACCTTCGCTTTGTATAAACTTGAAAGGTATAGACTTGCATCTTTCCCACTAAAAAAAGGGGTTATTTCCCTTGATTTATATGCCGTATCGTGTTCCTCATCAACCACAATAAGCCCCAAATTAGAGAAAGGTAAAAATATAGAAATAGTTGTTCCTATCACAACTCTTAATTCATTATTTCGTATTTTTTTCCAAATTTCTACCCTTTCAAAATCTGTTAATCGTTGATGATAAAATCCTAATTTCCCACCATATTTTTTCTCTAAACGACTCGTTATCTGCTTAGTAATAGAAACTTCAGGCAAGAGAACTAGTACATTTCTATCCTGCTGAACCATCTCATCTATTTTATCCAAAAAAATATGCGTCTTCCCTGAAGAAGTTACCCCGTGGAGCAAAACATTTTTTCCATCAGCAAATGCTAAATCTATTTTAACCTTCGCCTCAAATTGTGTCGGAGTGAGTTGTTCTATCCTTTCAATTTCACCAGAATATCCTTCTAATCTGTCTTTTTGTAGATAAAACTCCTCTACTATTCCCTTCTCTATCAATCCTTTTAAATGAGTATTAGTAAAAACACCTTTCTCTATCACCTCCGATTTTCGTATATTTTTCTCTGTATCAGAATAATAGATGGATAAAATATGTACTAATAATTCCTTTTGTTTCGGAGATTTTTTCAATCGAGATAGCGTCTCTATAAGATTTTTTTCTTCTAAAATATCATCTTTAATCTTGATATAGGCTACCTGTTTTGAAAAATACTTCTCACTTACTTGCTCATCAATTTGAGCAAATCTCAAATCAATCAATGAATTTATCGTCTTGATGATTTCTTTTTTCGGTATAAAGGCTTCTATTTCTTTTATATTGATAACTTGCTTTGTCTCAAGTGCTTGTAATAAAAATATCTCATTAGCATCCAAATTGGTATAATCTACCTCCACCTCTTGTCTCAATCGGATATAGGTCTCGGACTCTAACTTCAAAGATGATGGGAATACATAGCGATACAACTCTCCCAAATGACACATATAATATTTTGAAAACCAATTCCAAAACGATAATTGTTCGGGAGGCAAAATAGGATTTTCATCTAAAACCGAAATAATTTCTTTCGCTAAAAAACCCTCTGGCTGTGTTTTATGAAGAGAATGAACAATCCCCGTATAAATCTTCTTACCTCCAAAGGGTATCAACACTCTCTTTCCGACTGCAATCTCCGACTGCAAAAAATCAGGTACCATATAAGTAAAAGTACCTTTTAAACTAAGTGGTAATATGATTTGGGCAAAAGTCAAATGATATATTTTTTAAATAAAATAGTGCTGTAAGTAATCCTTACAACACTATTGCGATCCGGACGGGACTCGAACCCGCGACCTCCGCCGTGACAGGGCGGCATTCTAACCAACTGAACTACCAGATCTCGTCTTTTCGTTTTGCAAAGATACAACTTTTTTTATTATATACAAATTTTCCAATAAAAAAATGCTTCCATTTTTCAGAAAGCACTTATTTTCTTATTGTTATAAATGTGCTGAAAGTTTCTCAGCAATTACTTCTTTTGGGTTTAGACCAACTAATTTATCTACAACTTCTCCATTTTTGAAGATTAGAACAGTAGGAATACTTCTGATACCATACTCACCTGCCGAAACTTGGTTATTATCTACATCCACTTTACCTACTAATGCTTGCCCATCAAAATCTTTAGCAAGTTCTTCAATTGTCGGAGCCAAAGCTTGGCAAGGTCCACACCATGTTGCCCAAAAATCTACCAATACTGGTTTGTCTGAATTTAAAACTACTTCTTTGAAAGTAGCATCTGTAATTTCTAATGCCATAATATTAATTTTACGATTACAAATGTAATACTTTTATTCTTTCTTATGCAAATAATTTATCTATTCTAAATATTTTATTTATCTATTGTTGCTCTTGGATTTCCACGATAGCATCTATTAGTCTATCAATATCTTCCTTTGTATTGTAATGACTAAAAGAAACTCTCAATGGAGTATGATTTTCTAAATCTTCGTCATTAAGTATCATCATCATTACCATAGATACTTTTGTTGCTCCCGACGAGCAAGCACTTCCCTGAGAGATTGCTATTCCTTTCATATCTAACTTAAAGCCCAGTAGAGGTTCCTTAAATGGCAGAAGTATGCTTACTAATGTATATAATGAATTTTCTGCTTCATCCGAACGGCCATTAAATCTCACATTAGGAACTCTCTTTTGTAGTTCTTGTATCGTATAATTCTTTAAATCTTTAATATAGTTTTGATAGTCAGACAAATTATCCAAGCAAAGTTGCAATGCTTTTCCGAGCCCAACGATACCGACAATATTTTCGGTACCCGAACGCATATCTCGCTCTTGACCACCTCCCGAAATAAGAGCTTTCAATTGGGTATTTTTTTTAACATAGGCAAAACCGCTACCTTTGGGTCCGTGAAATTTATGGGCGGAACACGAGGCAAAATCAATATTTATTTTTGAAAAATCTAAATCAAGATGTCCAATAGTCTGTACCGTATCCGCGTGAAAATAAGCATTATATTTCTTGCAGAGATTACCAATTGCTTCTATATCGTAGATGTTTCCTATCTCGTTATTAGCATGCATTAGAGTAACCAATGTTTTTTTATCAGATTTTTGAAGAGCTTTTTCTATATCCTGCAAAGATAGGTCTCCTTTTTGGTTAGGTTTGATATAGACTACCTCAACATTTTGGCGTGTTTTCATATCTCTTACGGATTCTGCCACACATTTATGCTCTAATGGAGAAGTTATTATCCGCTCTACGCCAAGATAATTGACACAAGATTTGATAATCAAATTATTAGATTCTGTACCACACGAAGTGAAGATAATCTCATTAGGTTGCACCTTCAATTGTCCTGCTATGTATCTACGAACACTCTCAATCGTTGCTTTGGCCTCCTGTCCAAAACTATGAGTAGAAGATGGATTACCATAATTTTCTTTCATTACCCCGAGCATCTCCTCTATCACCTCATTCGCTAGTGGAGTAGTTGCTGCATTATCAAGATAAACTCTATTCATTTTAACAATTTTATATTATGATTTCTCATAAATTTTATATTCATTATTTATATGGATTCTTCCAAAAAGGTAAATCTCCAACCCTGATTAAATCCCCAAATAATCTTATTACTATATCCACATATCCTGTTTTAGTTGTTCCATCCTTATATGTCATGTTACTAGCATGACTATATCCTAATTCATGTCCAAACTCATGAGCCCAACATTCCAGAGGCCAATGACTAAGTTGACTATAATAATCATCATTTGCTAAAAAACGCTCATGTATTCCAAAAACACCACCTCCTCCTAATCCTTCTACTCCAGTAGTTACTCCAAAATGCTGCTTCTGAATTGTAAATATTTTATTATAAACAGCTTCTCTATCAATATCTTTTTTATTATTATCATAGAGTCTATGCTTAAAATTTATAAATCTATCTTTAAACTTTGGATGACTATAAAGATAAGCCATATTAGCTATCGTAGGTAAATACAAACGAATATGTCTAGCAGTTGTTGCTCCCCAATTTCCAGAACCATATTTACCAAAACTAATAAATGTATTATGCTTTATAGTTTTTATTTGGTTAAACAATCTATCTTCAGGTACATTTACACTCAAAGTATAATCATTTGTTTTTAAGGTTGATACTTCATATTCTGCACTATTTCCATCTTCATCTTCGAGGCGAACTTTCTCACCTTCAAAAGGTAAATCCAATTCTATTTCAGCTAAGGAGGCTACCTCTTCTATAACAGCCACTTTCAATGGCTTAGTAATATTTGAATTTTTAAAATATACCTCCACATCCTTAAATGTATGTGGCAAGAAATTACGAATCCTAAACTTATTCTCATCTATCTTCTTCACTTGAAGCATTGCATTCAAATAAAAACCTCTTTTTTCTTCATTAAAAAGAACTGACTCAGGCTCATCATCTTGAAACATAATCTTCTGCTTTTCAATTACTTCTGCTTTAGTAATCATTTTGGGAGCTGGAGCGGGTTCATTCTCTAGCACACTCATTCTATACCACCCCGGCACATTCCCCACAGAAGTATAAATCTCCAATGATTTTTTGTCTGTATTGAAAATCATCGTTCCCTCCTTTACATTTTTGAATGTATTTCTCTCCTTTGTTGTAAAATTAGGAAAGGATACTCCCTGTGGAGTTCCCTCTGGCACCTCTGATATTGGTACTTCTTTAATATCAAGTGTTGCTTCTGGATTGGTTGTATTTATTCCTACCCTCCCTTGTCCATAAGACATCATTGATAGGAAAATCAATAATATATATTTTTTATTCATAAAACTAAAAATTTTGTTAAAAGTACAAAACATAATACTAAAACACCTATTTACTTCATATTGCCTTCAATCTACAATACGCTAAATCCCTGTTCTACTCCTCCTAATAATCCTTACTACTATTTTCATACTACAAAGATAGAGATTTTAATACAAAAAAAAGCAACCTTTTTCAGGTTGCTTTTCCTATTTAATTTTCTGAATGTACTGCTGGATTTCTCCATAAACTTTATAATTAAGTCCCGTAGATGATGGATGAGGAATCACTAAAAAAGGATACTTTTTACCATTATATTCTAAATAATTAATCCTATCCTCTTGTGAATAATTATCCTTTTCAAAATTATTCCAAAGGCGTCTACCCCAAAAAATAATAAGATTAGGACTTAAATCTGCCAAAACCTCCTCAAATGCCTTTCTGCTTCGCTTAAAATCCTCTTGCGTAGGTGAAACACGAGGCCCTGTCATTGGTGTCTGTACAAAATTATAAAACACCATAGATTCCCAAATATCTGCACATTCTCCAGCAGTAAGCTCCCTATTTTGTAAAGCATTAGCATATTTAGTAAAGGTATTCATCCAACGATAAAATTTTCCCTTTCCTCTTTTATAATCCAAAAACTGATGAACCACATTTTGGGTAATATTCTTAATTTTAGGATTAGTTCTATCCTTATGAAAAAGTTCCATATCCTCCTCACCGAAATAATGGCTCTCTCCCAAAGTAAGAATTTTAAATTCTTGATTTCTATAAGAAGCCCCAACGAATGGGGCAAATGTAAGTGGTAACATAAAATACTATATTATAAAATTACTATTACTTATCAATGGAAAGTATTACCCTACGATAGTCTTTCCTATCAGGATAAGAAAATTCTCCGTATTTGGACTTTCCATAACTATGAGTTATGATATTCTCTTCAGAAATTCCTGCTGCTACCAAGTTTTTCTTAACCTCTAATACTCTTTGGTTTGCTACTGACATATTAACTCCATCGCTACCAAGATCACATGTATAACCAGATATAACTATCTTAGCTTTTTTATTAGTTTGCAAATAAACCTTAGCATATTCATCTAACAATTCTTTTCCATCTCCTAAAATAGTTGCTGAATTAAAATCGAAGAAAACACTAGCTACTGGTATATATAATTTATTCCCTTTTTCTTTTGAAATATTTTCTTCTAAAGCAATTTTGAAAGCTTCAATATTATCCGCTGTCCCTCCTGCACTAATTTTTTCATTTGATTGTATCTCTGCCGTAGCAATATCAAAGGATTGAGCTACCGTATCTATTTTAACTTCCATACTATCTTTAATTATTCCTACTCCTTCAAACCCCTTTACCTTTATTGAATTTGAAGATAGATAAACTCCTCCTAAAATTCCTAATATTCCAGCCGTAGCAATTCCTACAATCAAAACTTTTTTCTTTCTACTCACTTTTTTACTTTCTACTTTTTTTTGTTTTTGTTCTAACATAATATTTACCTTTGATTCATTATACTTATATAAATGTCTTTAAATTCCTTATAAGATTCTGGTGTTAACACTTCCTTACTATAGTGATTTACCGATAAAAATACATCCTCCATTGAGTCACAAGCATCTATAATTTTAGATAATTCATAATGATAGGCTCCTGATCCCAATGAACCATGTCCTCCTCCTCCTTTAAACTTAACATTCTTTGTTTTTTGAACTAACTCAGTCGTTGCCTTTGCTAAGAAAGGTCCATCTTCTCCCCATTTAGGATTAGTTATAAAGTCTGTAAAATTTTTAGTCATCAAATGCTCATGATTACCTCCACCTTTAGATCTACGGATAACGCCATCCATATGTTTCCTAATTCCGGGAACTTCCAATAATTCCTTAGCTATTTTCTTATCCTCTTGTGCCACTCTGATAAAAAACTCAATAGGATCACCTCCAGCATATTGCTTAATATAAGCTCTCAAATATTGAGGATTTTTTTTGAGTTCCTCTAATTCTTTTTTAGATAGTTTTATTGCTCCTTTCGCTAACATTTTTTTTACATCCTTATACACTTTTGTTTTTTTAATCTTACTTCTTAAAAAATAAGACTTAAATTTTCCACGAACAGAGTTTTTACTATTAATTGTTTTTTCTGATGCATTTTTTATATTAACTTTCACCCCCTCCTTACTTACATCTACAGAAACTACTTTATTACCTCGTAATTTTTGAGCTCTCTTTTTTCTTACATTCTTTATCTTTTTTCTAAATATACTTGCTACTCCTTTCTTTGTCTTTTTAATTGTCTTCCCTATTTTCTTTCCTACAGAAGAATTAACTCCTTTTTTTATAATTTTAGAAGCATTCTTTCCTATTTTCTTTCCTACAGAAGAATTAATTCCTTTACTTATAATTTTAGGGGCAACCATAAATGCCACATTCGTACCAAGTTCTGTTCCTAGATTCTTTAATTCTTCTGTCAGAAGGGATTTTCCTGATTTTATCGCATCATGTGTATCTATAGCAACGGAAGATACCTTAAGTGCCATATCTGTAGCATTTATCGCCGTATTTGCTATACCTGCAGCTTTACCTATAACCTTACCAGTTTCACCAAATAATAAAGGTGCACCTACTTCCACAACTGTAAGAACAACATCTACAGTAAGAACAACATTATCTATCGTTCCCTTATGTCTTTTATAAAACTCATTCGCTCTATGTAGATTATCTGGGGAAGATATTTTTTTTCCAGACTCACGCTCTTCTATTGTAGTCCATTTACCATTAAGAGTCGGTTTGCCATTTATAAACTCTCCCTCGTATATATCTCCATTAGAAAAATGAATACTGACCCACTCTGGTACTTCATCTGTACCATCCCAATCCGCTGTAATTGTAATATTATTTTTAAGATAAAGAGTACCTTCCCCCTCTATCTTACCGTTATTAAAACTCCCTTCATAACGATTACCATCCTTAAACTTAAATATTCCTGCACCATGGAATTTCCCATCCCTAAATTGCCCTTGATAAAGATTTCCATTAGCAAATTTATAACTCCCTTTCCCTGAACGAACTCCTTCATAGAATCCTCCCTCGTAGGCATCTTGGTTAGGATAAGTCATATATCCCTGTCCTGTAATCTTTCCATTACTCCAATTTCCCTCATAATAAAACTCATCCGACGAATACTCCCCTAAACCATTCTGAAAACCATTTTTCCACTCTCCTTCATAATAGGTCAAATCATCATACTGATATCTTCCCTTGCCATTAAATCTACCTTGCTTCCAATCTCCTAAATATACTTCGCCACTTGATAGATTGATTCTTCCAAGCCCATTCATTTTTCCCGCAACCCAACCTCCATTATAAGTATAATAAGGAGTAATCAAAACACCTAACCCATTAGGTCTATTATTTTTATACCTTCCTCTATAAGCAAATTGAGGAAGTTTTAATACAACATCTCCTTCTAAAAGACCTTTCTTCCACTCACCTGAAATAGTATCAGTTTCCGAAACATAACTTCCCCTACCATTCCATTTACCACCTGACCAAGTACCTTTATATATACCTCCACCTGTATAAAACATTGTACCATACCCATCAGGCTTATTATGGAGCACATACCCCTCATACCTTCCTTCTGAACTCTTTTGTTTGATATAAGTCTGAATTATTTTACCTTGCTTCCAAGTACCATTTTTTATGATATTACCTTCTTTATATAGTGTCCCCTTTCCTTCAAATTTCCCTGCTTTCCATTCCCCTTCATAATAGATTTTTCTATCTTTATACCAATTTAGCACTCCTTCAGGTTGACTATTAACAAACTCACCTACATAAAGATCTTTTCCGACAGATAATACCCCAAATCCAAACATCGAGCCTTCTTCTTCAATACCTACATAACTACCCTTTTCGGTAGAAATAATATCCGATTTATCTACTGCTCCATAAAAAGCATCACACTTTCGTTCTTCTAAATCTCCATTCTCTGATGACAATATCAAAGTTCCTGGACCATGAACTATTCCAGCAAAGTGCTTCCCCTTCCAACTAAATACTTTGGTGGTATCTTCTTTGGTAAATAGTTTTAATCCCTCTTTTGTTTTAATCCAATGTCCTTTTTTCGAACAAGAAATAAGAGATATACCCAATAAAAAGATTAATGCAAGAACCCGCAAGTTTATTTTCATACTCTATAAATTATTCTTATGCTCTCAATTACCCCCAAGCTTTAGCAATAATATCTGCCATCGCTTGTTTTATTTTGTCACTGAGGTCTTCGTCTTCCTCTATGGTAATGATCAACTCATCATCTTCAAACAGAATACCGCCGTTATCTAATTTAGGATTCCATCTATCGGAGTCTGCATGGTACAGATGCTTCTTGATGAGAGCAATAATACCCCATTTCAAATTTCCTAATAAATCATCTTTTAAGGTGATTTCCATATCTGCATCATCAAATACCACCCCATCTTCATACAAATCAGAACTCCAATCATCAAAATCCTCACTATCTAAATGATGAATCACAAGATCTATCATTTTATTTTTCATCTCTACTCTTAGATTATTACTATCAGCAGAGGAGTTTTTTGCCTCATCTTGCTCTTCTTGTTTTTCTGGTATTTTCCCTTTATAGAGCCGTCTTACCACGAGTTCCCATACACTCTCATCCATCCGCTTTTTTAAGACTCCCTCTTTCTTAAACTCTATGTGCATATTTGAGTCTTCAAATAATGTTTGACTAACCCAATCACCATTCCTATTGTGAGTAGAAGACCCTAAATCCCTATTAACTGCATTTTCTTTTCTTAAACGCTCTGTAACCTCTAAACATAATTCTTTTGGAAACCCCATCACCCGTCCTTCTGATAAGAACTCTTCTATCTTCTTTTCTCCGAATAAGAATCTTAAAAAATCCATAACTTTATTTTTCTGTTACTTACCCCATTTTTTGTATATCTAATGAATAAGAAGCGATGGAGCCACTCGGCATACTTAGCCCATATTTTTGGTTAAAAGCATCTGCAATGGCTTTTGGATTAGGTTTCACTTGGGAGATAATCTCTACCCACATACCTTCTACTAACTTACTCGTTTTTCTGGTTACTGTAATTCTATATACTGATTTCATAATTAAAATATATCAATTGATTTTATCCCTACTCTATCAGCTTTTCGGGTTCCGCTATATGTTTTTGATGGAGGCTTCCATCATTTTTATTCTTCTTTGCACCTTGATGACGCTTCGTTGCACTTTGGAAGTGGTTTTTCACACCTTGTAGATGGCTTTTCGCACTCATTTCATCCGACCGAGCACTCCCGAGGTACGTTTTCTCATAATTGAGGTGCGACGGAGCATCTTTGGGGTTCGCCGATTATACTGTTTTTGATTTCCTTATTTTATTGTATAGGAAATATTTTATCTGCATACTCACTCCATCCTTCAGCAGTTTTATAAGCATTAACGCTCTGTACTGGGACATAGATTTTAAGAGAAGAATTATATCCGAATATACCTCTATCAGCAGTAGGAGGGTTAACAGCATGAATAGTTACGCTGGTAAGTTTATTGTTAGCGAAGGCATATTCACCGATACTTGTTACACTATTAGGAATAGTTACGCTGGTAAGTTGATTGGATTCGAAGGCACTTTGACCGATACTCGTTACTCTATTAGGAATAGTTACGCTGGTAAGTTGATTATCAGCGAAGGCATAATTACCTATTTTTGTTAGATTGTTAGGTAAAACAATACTTTTGAGAGATCTGTTTCTAAAGGCTTCATTAGCGATGATGGTTACATTTTTTAGTTCAGGGTCACTTTGCATATCAACATCAGTTATTTCGCTATTATACCATTTGAATAGTATTACCCCACTCTTGTCAAGGATGTAATCACCTCTTAGGCTGGATACGGAGCCTCCATTTCCTAGAATAAAACCATCTCCCCATCCATTTTGTGTTTTAGGACCATAGAGTTTTTTGTTTTTAGTATCGATATACCAATCACCGTTGTTTCCTATACTTGGTGTAGGAGCTCCTATTCCTGGAATTATTTGAGTACCATCGTTACCTTTTTCTCCTTTCTCTCCTTTCTCTCCTTTTTCCCCATCAGTTCCTTTTAGGGTTACGGGTTTTCCCCATCCATCAGCTTTTTTAGGGCCGTATAGTTTTTGAGAAGATTTGTCAAAATAGTAGTCACCTATATTTCCTACATTAAGTGCAGGAGTAGATTCTCCGGAAAGAATAGCTGTCCCATCTTTCCCATTGATACCATTAATGGCTTTTTGTGCTTCCTCTCGGGAGCAGTTGGTTACTGCTACGGATAGGGTGAGAATTAACCCTAATGCTAATATTTGTTTTTTCATTATATAAAAAATTAAATGTTTCTTATTTTTCTTACATATTTTGGAGTAAGTTATTCATCATTGTGAAGATGGATTTACTCCTTCTCAATAGTATAGGCATAGTCAGGAAGATGATTTTCATGCTTTGGAATATGTTTTTCATCATTTGGAATATGTTTTTCATCATTTGGAGTATGATTTAGCTCCTTCGTATGACCTAAAAGATGATAATTACCATCAAAAAGGAGGTTCATATGATCA
>QWCL01000315.1_pt1 | contig 32750 bp, 24 predicted proteins | sample 1972551 | NCBI WGS metagenome assembly QWCL01 (sample SAMN09866709, study PRJNA288562) | Human oral metagenome isolate term2_saliva, whole genome shotgun sequencing... | isolation source: mouth | host: Homo sapiens | place: USA: California
ATTTTCTTGCCAAAGACCTCGAAATCGCCGAATGCATCGAGATAGTCATCTTGAAGTTGAAAACCTAATCCCACTTTTTCAGCAAAGGAATAGAGTACATCGCAATCATCGGCTGGAGCATCGGCTAAAAGCGCACCCATCTTGGTGGCACACCCCAACAGGACGGAAGTTTTGAGACGAATCATCTCAATATATTCGGCTTCGGTGACGCGTGTGTCTTGTTCGAAATCAACATCATATTGCTGACCTTCGCAAATCTCAAGTGCACTATTCGTGAATAAGCTCAAAGCTTCGTGCCAACGACCGATTCCGGTGGAAGAAATGAGTTTGTGAGCGAGCAAAAGCATAGCATCACCAGAGAGAATGGCAGTGTTGTCGTCCCATTTCTTGTGCACTGTTTCACGACCTCTGCGCATATCGGCACGATCCATCACATCGTCGTGGACCAGAGTGTGGTTGTGATACATCTCGATTCCTACTGCTGCAGAAAGCGCACGAACATAGTCTTCTCGATAGAGACTATAGGTGGTGAGTAGCAACATAGGACGCAGACGCTTTCCTCCTCCAGCAAGGATATATCGGATGGGTTCGTACAAACCTTGAGGACGTGCGGGATAATCTAAAGCTTCGATGGCCGCTTCTATGTGTTTGAGCATTGGCATAGTGGTTAGGTTTTGGCAACTCACGCTTGTGATGGTCAAACATAGTTACATTTTGTGCTGGGATTGCACGCCAAAAGAAAACTATGCGATGCGTGAGTGATGATATTATAATTTGAACAATCGTCTTGCGTTTTCGCAAGTGATGCGCGACACTTCCTCGGGTGATACTCCATAAGTTTCGGCTACTTTGTGGAGGATGAGCGGGATATGCGCGGGTTCGTTGCGTTTGCCACGATAAGGTGTGGGTGCAAGATAGGGGGCATCTGTTTCGAGGACAATGCGCGAAAGGGGAATTGTGGTTTCTAGCACAGCAGGAAGCGTGCTCTTTTTGAAAGTCACTACCCCACCAATGCCGAGATAGAAGCGTTCGAAAGCAAGTAGCTCTTCCGCTTCCTTCGCACTTCCACCAAAACAATGGAAGATGCCACCTGGAAGTTCGTCTTTGAGCGGAGACAAAACCTCGAGTAGCTCTGCATGAGCCGATCGCATGTGGATGACGAGCGGCAGTTGAAAGCGAATGCTCCATTCTGCTTGTCGGCGCAACACTTCCATTTGTTCTTCTCTTCGCGAAGCATCCCAGTATAAATCGACTCCAACTTCTCCAATAGCGATGAAAGGATTGTCTTTCACCATCAGCATGCGCTCCATTTGGTCGAGCAAGGGAGTGGGATTGGGGGGGAGTTCCGTGGGATGCAATCCCATCATGGGACAACAAAGTTCGGGCCACTCATCGCAGACGGCTAACATAGGCCCAACGGTGTTGGCATCAATGTTGGGAAGGAGTATTTTTTCTGCTCCAGCTTCGAGCGCACGCGCAACTACTTCTGCGCGATCTTCGTCGAAGTCTTCTGCATAAAGGTGACAATGGGTGTCGATAAACATTATTTGAGATGAGCTTTGAGGTAGTTCAAAATGCGACTAAACAAGTGGTAGCGGGTGTTTCCACCATAGATGCTGTGATTGCGATTGGTGTAGACTTGCATGTCAAAAGGTTTGTTGGCTTGCACCAACGCCTCAGACATTTCAGCGCAGTTGCGGAAATGCACATTGTCGTCGGCAGTGCCGTGAATGAGCAAGATATCACCTTGGAGTTTATTCACACGAGCTATGGGATTGACAGCGTCGTAGTTAGCGTTTTCCTTGGGAGTGCGCATATAACGCTCGGTGTAAACTGTGTCGTAATACTTCCAGTTGGCAGGAGCAGCCACAGCTACTCCACAACGGAACACGGGACGACCGTCTGTCATAGCCATCAAAGTGTTGAAACCTCCGAAGCTCCATCCCCAAAGTGCGATGCGTGAGGCATCTACATAAGGCAAAGTTGCAAGATATTCAGCAGTAGCCACTTGGTCTTGCGATTCGAGTTCTCCCAAACGCAAATAGGTACATTTTTCAAACTGCGCACCGCGAGCACCTGTGCCACGACCATCAACAATGACGCTGATAAATCCTTCTTCAGCAAGGACACTTTCCCACTGACCGCCAGGATAGAAACCTGTGCTCCAGGCATCTTTCACCTCTTGACTACCAGGACCGCTATATTGATACATCACAACGGGATATTTCTTCTTCGCATCAAAATTGCGCGGTTTCAGCATCCAACCATTCAACCCTGTTCCGTCGGCAAGTTTGAATTGGAAAAATTCTTGCGAAGTACCGATTTCGTCGAAGCGTTTTTGAAGAAGGTCGTTCTTAAGAAGCGTAGTGAGCACTGCGCCATTGCGACCATCGCGCAAGGTGGTGACAGGCACCTTTGCTAAAGCGGAATGGACATTGAGGAAATAGCGGAAATTGGAAGAGAATGTTGCGGCACTCGTTCCCTTTTCCACAGTGAGTCGTTGCATCTGTCCTTTGAGATTTGCCGAATAAATGGCAGTTTGCAAAGGACTGTCTTTGTGAGCTGCAAAATAGAACTTCTCATTTTTGGCGTCATAACCATAGAAATCGCTCACTTCATAGTCACCTTTGGTGATTTGTCCCACCAGTTCTCCTCCAAGCGTGTACCAATAAAGGTGTTGATAACCACTCTTTTCGGAGAGCATCGCGAAATGCCCAGGATAGAATTTCAATTGAGTATAGGCGGTTTCTCGGAGATAACGCTCATTGGTTTCACGCAGTGCAAGTTTTGCTACCCCACTGCGCGGATTCACCATATAAAGATCCATTTGCGATTGATGACGATTGAGGGTCACCACCGCAAGTTTATCCGCATCGCTCGTAGCCACAATGCGAGGGATGTAGCCCTCTTCGGGAAGGGGCACTGCGAGTTGGCGGGTGGCGCGGCTCTTGAGGTCGTAGCTATGGACAGACACGGTGGAGTTTTGCGCTCCAGCGATGGGATATTTATAGTCGTAGGTGCCAGGATATTCGGCATATTCGGGATGACGTGGAGATTGTCCTTCAAACATCTGCATACGATACACTGGTACTTTCGATTCATCGTAGCGCACCCAGCACAACATCTGACTATCAGCTGTGAAATCGAAAGAAGCATTGGTGGAGAATTCTTCTTCATTGACCCAGTCGGGGATACCATTGATGATTTCATTGCGCTTACCGTCTTTGGTCACTTGCGTTTCAGCATTACCATAGAGGAGTTTCACCACAAAGAGATTGTTATCGCGCACAAATGCTACAACATTTCCATCGGGAGAAAAACGAGGGGACATCTGCGGTCCACCATCAGAAAGGGGAGTAAACTTGCCGTTTGCTACGTCATAGATGTAATAAACAGCCGTTGATGTGCGACGATAAACCGCTTTTGTCTGCGTGCGCAACAAGATTTTTTGCTCATCAGGACTCATGATGTAGCCATCGATTCGCGAGAGTTTTGTGGTGCCACGAGCCTTTTCCACATCAAAAATCACCCCTACTTCTTTTCCCGTCTTAAATGAACTGCGAACGATGCGCTTTCCATCGTCGGAGAGTTGCGAATAACTATCACCATCATTGAGTGGATGCACACCATAGATATAACCAGGGGTGTACACACCATCGGCAACATCCTTGAGCTTGATGCCTGTTTTGTCTTCGGGACGCGTCTCAGCGGAATGAGCCGCAGCTGTTGGAATCGCTTGATTAAAACCGAGTCCAAGCAACAAAGTGTAGAAAAGTGTTCTTATTTTGATTATGCTCATAGGGGATATTTAGGGAATAAATAAACAAAGGGGTCTAACATTTGAAAGAGAGTCGGCAAAGAGAGCCAATATTCTGGTAAAGCCGCACTTAAATTGGTGCTTCAGCACGGCTGGCTGAAAGGCGCACACTACAACCACTGAGTGCAGCTCCCATCGGAGGATTATCCTTTTGCACTTCCACCGTGGCACACACCACTTGAGGGAAGTGCGCCAAGATGGTTTGCAACATACGCGCAGCCACGTGTTCCAAAAGTTGAGAGGGATGCGCCATCACTTCTTTTGCTAAGGCATAAACTTCTGCGTAACTCACCGTGCCTTCGAGATTGTCGTGGAAGATGGCCTCCAAACTAGGTTGCACCATCAAATGTATTTGCATTGTGAATCGTCCACCAACCACGCGCTCCTGCGGCAAAACACCGTGATACGCATAGAAATGCAAATCTTTAAGACTGATTTCTAAGAGAGAGAATTCTACTTTTGAGGGAGATGAGTTCATTTCCGTGGAAGAAAAATCTGCTTTTGAGGGAGGAAAATCCATTTCCAAAGGAGAATACGAAATTTGCTGCGAAGTTTTGTCATTTTCTAACGATGCAACCTCCGCGTGAGGTGAGGAATTTGAAGTCTGCATAAGCAAATCAACAGTTGTTTGCACCGTTCTTTTTAGTCTTGCGTCAAGGAGTCATCGGCATCTCCCACGTTATTAGCATATTTTTTGAGTGCGCGTACCACTCCCACCTTCCACGTGTTGATGGTGTCGCTTTCCAACTGCAAGGAATCGATGAGTCTAATCACGTTCTCCACCGGCATACCATGGCGCAGCACGCCCGAAATGAGTTTGGCGTAGTTCCAATACTCCTTATTAAAGCGTCCTGAGAGTCCTTCCACAGTGGTCTTATATCCTCTTCGATTTTGAAACGAAAAGTCATAACGTGACGGACCATCGGGATTGGTGTTCTTGACAATCCAACCGGCATTCACGCTTTTCGGTAACACAATCCCTTCTTCATCGTCTTGCAAACCCGTGAAAATCTCATAAGGACGACCTTCGAGCAAACCCACAAAAGCCACCCATTTCTCTTTCTTATTTTGAAATCTCCACACATCGCAAGCCAAACTTTGCGGACGCTGCTCAAGTCGTGCCATAAACTCACGATCTTTCACGTGCTCAAGCGCCAGATGCGTTAAACCTTGCATCAAAGCCGACGAACATTTGTCAGTTTCACCCACAGATGTCTTCGACGACGAAAGCGCGCGCAACAAGAAGTTCTTGACCTCTTCCTCAGCACACTGCGCATTCACCGCATCAATTTGCAGCAAAGCCTGCGTCAAACGTTCAACATCCGTTGCAGGCACGGACTGTTCATTGGAATTCAGTGCATTCATCATTCTGCAGAAAGTTTTTTCCAAAAATCCTCCAAGTCATCCGACAGTCCCACCATGAGTTCTTGTCCCAAAATCATCGTATCATCGTCAATGAGGAAGAGCTCCGCCACCGTTTGTTGCTCATCGTCGAGCAACACAAAGGCACAAGGGCGCAACACCGGCATACTTTCAAGCAACGCTTCGCAACGCTTTATCGCGGTGCGCAACACAGGTTGAATATCGTTGTAGAACGATTCGCTAGCATTGCCAATCCATTCTTCCACAACACAACGCGTAATTTCGCGTTCATCATCGTCAAAAACGAGGAGTTCACCACTCTCTTGTCGCACGAGCAAATAGAAGTCGGTGAGCACTGCATCTTCTTGAGAAATCACAGCAAACTTTTCGGCCGTCTTCTTGAGGGCTCGTTCAATCTGGTGGAGGGTTTGTTCGTTGGTATTCATAAAATCACTGTTGTCAGATGACCATTTCTACAGCAAAGTTAGTGGCTACTCAGCGAAATACAAAGATAAAACTTGCTTTTTTTCTCAATAGGCCGTAACTTTGCTCCTAAATCCTCATTATTCCCCCTCTTTTCCCTATGACGCTCACCATCGATCTCGGCAACACGCGCGCGAAACTCACCCTCTTCAGTGCACAAACCACTGCACGAACCACTGAGAACTCCACCGCGCAAACCGCCATTTTGGAGCATCATTCTGTGACGCACCAACACTTGGTAGCGCAACTCCAACAGATGCTTGAGCAACACCCCAACATTCAGCGCATTTGTTGGTGTGCAGTGGGTGCGGTGCCCACCGCGCTCACACAATTTTTGGAAAAGTCACCTTGCCACGTACAGCAACTTCTTCCCGCTGCTCCTCCTGCTGGCATCACCATCGGCTATCGCACGCCCGAAACACTAGGAGCCGATCGCTTAGCAGCCGTTTTGGGAGCACAGTCGCTCCTGCCCCACCACACGGTTCTGGTCATTGACGCGGGCACCTGCATCACCTTCGACCTTCTTCGTTCCGATGGTCACTATTTAGGGGGGAACATCAGTCCGGGATTGGATATGCGCCTCAAAGCCATGCACCACCACACCGCAAGATTGCCCCTTGTCACGACCCAAGGCGCACAACCCTCTTGGGGTTACGACACTCTCACTGCACTCCGAAGCGGAGCGATATGGGGCATCCATCACGAAATTATGGGATATATTGCACAAGTACGCGCAGAACAGCCCAATTGCTGCGCATTTTTAACGGGAGGAAATCGCTATGATTTCAACATTTCTACCCAAACGTGCAACTTTGCCGATGAAAGTGATGCTATTGCCACAGATAATCGTATCTTTGCAGACGAATATCTCGTAGCGCGTGGACTTTATGCACTGCCCTAAACAACCCTAAGCACTGCACATCGCGCCTTTCGCTCTTTCCACACTGAGCGTGGCACTAACCATCTGGTCTTCGTCCACCTCGCACACACTTTTTCTTCACAAGATTTCTCTGTATGAAAAAAATACTGCTCTCTGCTCTCTTGCTGTCCTCCGTTTCCCTCGCTACTTTCGCTCAAGAAACGGGCATCAACTCTCCTTTCACACGCTATGGTGTGGGACGCATCACCGATGGTTCGCTGGGTTTCAACAAAGCCATGGCAGGAACAGGCTATGCATGGTACGATGGCAAGCAACTCAACGCTACAAACCCTGCATCTTATGCACATCTCGACTCCCTCACCTTCCTTTTAGACGTAGCCGCCACGCTGCAAGGCACACGCACCACAGATGCGCAGCACCACAGCAACACGAGCAGTCGCGCATATTTCGACTATCTCGCTGGTGGCTTTCGCATACGTCCAGGTTTAGGTATTTCATTTGGTCTTCGTCCCTTCTCGCAAGTGGGCTACGACATCAAGACCAATGATGTAACCTTCAAACACGGATTCTCAGAACTCACCACCGTTCGTCAATACAATGGTGAAGGCGGCTTGCATCGCGCTTATGTTGGATTAGGATATGCTCCCTTACGCAATCTTTCCATCGGTGTCAATGCCAGCTATCTTTGGGGAGTCACCTCACACACCGCCACCACCTCGTTCACCGATGCCTCAGTGCCCAGTCCTCGTGTGGCTTATGAAACAGAAATCCGCGCACTCCACTTTGATTTTGGTGCACAATACACCGCACGACTCAACCCTCAAAACGCAGTCACCCTCGGTTTGACCTTTGCACCAGCGCACACACTCCCCGGCACCACCACTGTGGACAACCAATTCGTAGCCAATCGTGGCATCACCTCTTCTCACGCTTTCTCCATTGACAATGCCTACAGTCTGCCCAACACCTTTGGTGCGGGTTTGATGTGGCAACACAATGAGCGCCTACGTCTAGCTGTGGACTACACGCACCAAGACTGGTCGAAAGCCAAACAAGCCGAAACCCTTGCCAACGACGGCACCTCTGGTGTCACCTTGCGCAGTACCTCTGACAACTTCGCCGACTTAGACAAAATTTCTATGGGATTGGAATACGTGCCTGCCCCTCAAGGCTATACTTGGTCGGGTCGCGTGCGCTATCGCCTGGGAGCAAGCTACTCCACCCCCTACACACTCATCAATGGACGAAAGAGTGCCGAAACCTTCGTGGCTACAGCTGGTGTAGCATTGCCCATTCTCACCAACTACAACAATCGTAGTTTCCTCAACCTCAGTGCTTCTTACGAACAATTGCGTTTGCAAGGTTCAAATGCCCTCACCGAACGCAATTTCCTACTCACCATTGGAGTCACCTTCAACGAGCGATGGTTCAAAAAGTGGTTGGTAGACTAAGTGCTGAGTAAAATAAGTGGTTAGTCGACTAAGTTCCCACTAAACACTAGTCACCATTACTCATTTAGCACAACTCAATCCCTACCACAGCTCGCCTTCGACTCTACAGAGTACTGCAACCTTTTCTCTCCATTGCGTTTCACATCGACATGCGCCAACTCATTCCCTTCTTTTTCCTCACCCTAGCCATCGGTTTGGGAGCTTGTGGCAACGATGCTCCTCCCCAAGCTGCAGCAGTGCGACATCGCGATTCCTTACCGCTGATGACGAGTTACGGTATATCCAAACTCATCAGCGATTCAGGCGTGGTGCGCTATAAAATTATGACAGAAGAATGGCGCTTCTTTGACCGCACGCATCCTCCGCGCAACGAATTTCTCAAGGGCATCTTTCTGCAACGCTACGACGCCAAATTCAATGTAGACCTCTACATCACTGCCGACACAGCCTACTGGTATGACCAAAAACTCTGGGAACTCCGTGGAAGAGTGCGCGTGAGAAATCTGCAAGACGGCACCACCTACACCAGTCAGCAACTCTATTGGGACAACGAGCAACACGAGTTTTATTCCAACGTCCCTATGCACATTGTCACTCCCGACAGAGATTTGCAAGGCGACCGATTCCGTTCTGACGAACAACTCACCCGCTACGAAGTGCGCCGCACCCGCGGTTTCATCCCCATGCCCTCTAGCATGAGCAGCACCAACACCGCAAGTTCGTCTACAACAGCAGACACCACAAAATCGGCACAATAAGCCTTCCGAATAATCTCCAACCGGTCATTAGATCCTGAACAAAACAAACAGCGCAATAGCTTTGAGGCTATTGCGCTGTTTTAATATCAAACATTCTATCACCCTATAAGGTGACATTTTGATCAGCAAAGAGGTAAGAAGAGAGCTTAACCCCTACTTCCCCACGGGAATTATTGCGTTTGAAATACAATATTTTCGTTCCTAAATTCTGATCTGTAGGTAACACCGTATACTCATAGAAAATCTTCTTGTCTTTAATCACAAGTTTGATGTTCTGATTTTCCGAAGGTGTCAAACCATTTGCTTCCATCAACAAAGTGTAAGGTAACAACTGTGTAGGAATGGAGCCAGGCACATTGAAGGCAAGTTGCACTAACTGACCTTGTGCCACTGTTGCACCAGTATAATTAGTGAGCGAGGCATTGAAGTTGTACGGTGGACGCAAGGTCAAATTGATAATTCGTTGAATACGCGAAGGAGTAGCACGGTCTTTACTATCAGCAATGACGAGCAACTTATAGCTAACGAAACCCGAAGTAGGGAAATTCTGTTTTGTAGTCACCGTCAGCGTCCCATTTGACTTATTGAAATTTACCGACTGAATGTAAGGGTCATTGTTAAAGGCTTGTGCCACAGGCTGACGGTTGTAATACACATTCACCTTATCGAACATATCATTGTTCGTGTTCACCCTTCTGTACACAAAATTAGTAGTATACACCGATGGTTTTGTCAAGATCACCTCTGTTGCACCAACATTAAGGGTGTAATTCTTATCACTTACCTGAGCAAAGTCTTGCAATTCTACAGAAGCAAAGATATTGTTTCCTGCAGGAGCCGCAAGCGCCTGTTCCATAGTGTTGTATCCCTTATTGATGACACTGTTCACCGTAACCTTGTAGAGGTGATTGCGGATGATATCATAAGGTTCGCTCCCCATATAGTCTTGGCCATAAAAAAGGTCTTTTTTGAGGTCTATTTTGTAGTAGCCAGCGCGTTCGAGACGACCATTCACGCGTTTTTGACCATACATAATGAGCGATACTTGTTTATCACGCGATGCATCTGAATTTTTATATTCAAACACAGCAATGTTACTCTTGTTGGTCTTCCAAGCGTCGTTAGTAATGTTTCCGTCAGCACTCAAGGCATCATATGTGTGCACCTCGCCAAGCAAAGTTGGTTCTGTGGGATTGGTAGGAAAACTATAGAGTACATCGCGATAATGCGCATCAACATCAGCATTGTCCAGCGACTGCTTAGAGACATAAGGCGCCACCGTTCCTCTTCTAGGAGCATTGTGGAGACAAAAACCTTTAAGTTCAAAGTCAGCACTACGTTCTATCACGAGCTGCACTTCCGCTTGATTGCGGAGCAAACGGAACACTCTGTTGTTGAAAGAAGTGGAACTTAGTCCGTTGAAACTAAATGCTCTCCAATAAGTTGCACGATTCAATCTCGACTCCACCAACTTGTTCATAAGTTCGCCTTCGTCCATGTCTCGCAACAGATAGTCTTGCGACAATTCAGCAGGGAAGTCGTAGTTGGCAACAAAGTGAATGGTGCGTTTATTATTGCTAGATAGGAGTTTAGCAGAAAAACTCAGCATTTTATTCTCCAGCACCCCTGGATTACCATTGGGCGTCTGCTGCCCACTCAAGTTTTTATCAGGTTTAGAGAGCACAGCCTCAGCACGTTGTATGAAACGATGGTTTTCATCAAACACCAATAGATGCAAGTTTTCCACATTTCCCACCGCAGAGCGTGTAGCAAGAACAGCTTCGGGGATTTCAAATGTCCCGGTCAGCGTGATGCTGTCTCCTTCTTTTGTGTTCACCACATCATCTTTGACAGTCTGCACCATAGCATCGTCAGCATTTTCCCAAGATTGGCAAGAAAAGCTAAACGCACCAACAAGCACGCAAAGTGCGAGGTTAAGACCCTTATATTTGAAATGCATAACTATTTATATTTGTAGGAATCAAAGATAGGAAGTGCAAAAGCAGCCAGTCCAGTCGTTGTTTGACCATTAGATGTATTGACAATTACACCATTTTGTGCAGCCCAAGCATTGGGATAGGGCAGCAAATGCTTTACAGCACTATTGGGGTCGTTCTGGATTTTAGAAACAAGCTGAAGCTCAGCTGTAGTAGGCAAGCGCCAAGAACCGTGATAAGGGATTTTTTCTCCTTTGGAATTCAAATATGGAAAAGCATCAGATACAACGTAATATACGACCTGATCTGCTCTAAGCGGCCAAGGAGCATTATATTTTCTCATTGTTGGTTCGTCCATACCAACAATTTGATGTAATCCACCAGGTCCAAATTGATCTTCGTAGTACTTCTTTGCCAACTGTTCAGCAGACTTATACACACGAACACGATAAGGGGCAAATCTATCTGCGGTGAAAAGTCTGTTACCTCTGTCGTCAAGCGGAGAAACTGCCACTAGTGTTCTCTGTTCAGGTCGAAGATTGGCATCTTGTCCGAAATATGAAGTCCTAATCCAAAAACGAAAGCGACCACGTTCACTATAGTAATTCCCCAAAGCGATTCTTTCAGCCCTTGAAAGCCCACCACTTCTTGACTCTAATTTTTCAATTTCTCGTAATACAAAATGTTCGCGAGCAACCCCATTTTTAATCTCATCATTAGTATACTCACCAGATTGAGGAGCAGGTTGACTGTTACTCCATTGCGAAGCGATAATAAACTCTGGAGAAATAAGTTGATTTGACTCAGCATCCTTTTTAGTACTGCCATCTGAAGACGCAGCATCTCCCATCAACATACCGGTCTGAGGTACAATAGTGTGTACTGTATACAAAAGACCATTTCTAATTACAGAGTTTCCAACCCTTGCACCAAAAGCGGAATACCAGTAAGTTCTAATCCCTTCGGAAATTTTCGCTGTAACATAGATAGGAGGATACTGTGTCACCGTAATGGGCACGGGTGAGAGAACATTCGTATCCTGTTGCTTCGCAGTAAAGCGAATAGTCAGTGGCACATAATTGATGGGCACAGGACTCTTCACCTTGATGAAAGTGCGACCATCGTGCGAAGTCAGTGAAACAGAAATCTTTGATTTGTCAGCTTTCACAGTTGACTCATTACCCTCTTTGTCGTAGGTCTTATACTCCGCATCCACCACACGGAGCGTAGCCTCATCTAGAGGCACGTCCGAAATATACTGGATTTCGAGTTCGTCTACGGCACGCATTTCGGGATTGGTTTGTGTCACCACCAAATAGTGAGCCTCCGCGATGTTACCATCCACGGGATCAGTAGCTGTCCAGTTTTCCACAGCAATAGAAGACTGTAAAGTCACAGGATTTGAAGCTTCACTACTTCCCTCTGCCGTGATGCTAGTTTGAATGTCGTAGACCGTGTTGCGCACCAAACGATTCCAAGTTTCCACCGTGGAATTGCCAGAAGGCAGCACGTTTTTCAAAGGAATCTTGTAATAACTGTCCTTATCGCGACCATTGGCACGAAGACGAAGTTTGATGAGCAAATGCGTTTCATTGTTCACATCGTTGCCCCATGCGTTGGGATAGGTGTAGAAGGGAATGGGACGTGCAAAGAATTCCGCACCTCCAAAACGACGCTTTCCCATATCTTGAAAATTGGTCTGACCATTGTTGATATAGTTGCGACCAGACTCAAGCATAGTAGCCGAAAGCACACGAGTGTTGTTCACCCCATTGACCAAAGCAATTTGAGGATTTCCCACAACGGTGAAGTTCTCACCGGCATTTCCTCGGATATTAGTGGGAGGAGTGAGACGCACGCGCAACTTGACAGCTGCACGACTTAAAGCAATAGTCCCACCAACCGCAATCTCTCTCTGATTGTTGTTCCAACGATAGGTTTGCACATTGGCAGCACCATCCATCAAAAAGTCGGCTTGCTTTTCTGCTGGATTGTTTTGTGCACCCAACACATTGGTGCCAGACGACACAAGATTTTGTAATTCAGAATAGCGTTTTCCTTGCAATTCGGTGAGTGATCCATGAAAATTGACAATGATCACCATTCTCAGATTTTTCCCTTGATAGGGGTTGCCATTCTTTTTCACAAACACGCGGGCTTCTCCTTGGAGAGCATCAGCAGTAGTCACCCCCAAAGGGTTCGTGTTGCCTTGTGGATAAAGCATCAGATCGCCTTTCACCGTGCTTTGCATACCACGCTGCGTGTCTCCTTCATAGAAAAGGGCATACATATTGTTGATTTTTGTCTCGTTGAGTCCGCCATTCACAAACTCGTTGGCACTTTCGGTGGCACGAGTGTCTCTAGCCGAGCGCACAGCCTTAGCCTCTTTGAGGAGGGAAAAACCGAACGACAAGACATCGCAATTAGCAGTGTCCACGACAACCGACTGGGGGGTGTCGAGCATATTGACGTCATTGGCACAACTTCCGCTGAAGAGCAGACCTGCGCCCAAGCCAAACACAAGCGTGGTTGCATAGCAAGTGCGAGATATCCAAGAACTCCAACGGCTTTGCACTGCTGTAGTCTTTATGGGAAGGAAATGAGAGAAATTCATACGAATAATTAGCTTGTTTGACGAATCAAAATGCGACGATTAGGACCAATTCCACCTCCTAAGATGGGGACTTCTTTCCCGTCAACGGTGAGATACAATTCGGTGCTGCGCAACACGCCAGTCCAAGGTTTCTTGGCTCTCACAGTGATTACTATTTGATTATCACTGGTCAGACCGTAAGTTGCATTGTTGTCAGCAAATTCAAAGTCTAAATGATTGGTAAGCGTGAAGCGCCAATGCCCTCCTTGCGGACTTTTCACCTTAAATCTTAAGGTAACAAAGGTAGTATAAGAGGGGTCGAGGTTGATCCAATTGCGATGACCATTAGGAATGCTTACTCCTGGCTGACCAGCTACAGGATTGTTCGCATTTCCCACCGTTTCCACTTGCGCAGGTGCGTAGTCTTTTTGAGACGCTTCTTTGTTCCAAGGCAAAATGTTCCAGTTGAAAAGAACCACATTTTCTTCCCAGCCTTTTACTTCGACATTGGCAACATAGTGCAAATTACGCACAATACTTCCCGGACTTCCTCCGCCGATGAATTTATCGCTATATCCAGATTCAGAGAAAAGTTGCTGATTGCCTATCAGAGGAACGAAACCGCTTTTCTTTTCCTCGCCGTGTTTAGAAAAAGTGAATTGCACATAGGCAGGAGCAGCGTTGAGACTCACAAATTCAGGCAAATAAAAGGTACGCGTTATTTTGGCATTCCCAACAGGAGAAATGTTGGTGGTGAATTTCTGAACAGGTGCAGTCTGAGTGGTACGAAAATCTTCGGGCACAAACAACGAATAGTCACTTGCTAAATTCATAAACTCCATGGCACTCACTGTCACTGGAGCAGCATCCTCTGTGGGCTGTCCTTTTTGATTGCCAGCAGTCTGCAAAGCACGCTGTATGTTGATTGTCATTTTAGCCAAGGTGCGAATAAGTTTCACACTGATTTGGAGCGAACTACCCTTCTTGTGGTTGGCAGTCACCGTGCCTGTGATGTGCGCCGTCATGGGGATGCCCACATTGGGGTCTATGCGCTCCATAACAACGTTTGACACTGGCACACGCGCCAAAGCCGCTTTTTGGAAAAGTGCATCTCTAAAAGTCACAGCATCGAGCGCCGTGGTCATGGCTTGAGTTTCGTTCGCCACAAAGAAAAAGTCATATTCACCTGTGATGAGGGGAATTTCTGTTTTGAAATTTGCAAAGTCACTCAAAGGGTGCACAGCATTGTGTAGCACTTCGCCCGTGCTTTTGAGACAGGCTATGAGACGAATCTTATTCACCTTGTCTTCGTAATCTGCATTATCTCGATTGATGCTTTCACCCGACTGTGCCCGTGTGTCGAATGTGACGAAGCCTCTAACGCGACTACGAGTAGTCTTAATCTCTTCGTCATACACTCGATTACAGCCCACTACCACAAGGCAGAACAGCAACAAAAAAGAAAGGAGCCGAAAGGTTTTGTATAACATCTGGTTGGGAATATTCATTATATAATTTTGCATTGACAATATGCACCGTCTATTCTAGCGCAAATGGTGCTAGGCGAACTTCTGTCCACGGTTTCACAGTGATGTTTGCAGAAATATAAGTCGGTATTTGGTCTACTGGCTCATCACTGGGCTCTCCCTCAACAGGTGAGCCAGGAGCGAGCACACTGGTGATGTTAATCTTGTAGAGATGATTGCGCACCACTCCATAGCGACCATAAGCTCCTAGTTTGGGCTGCTGACGATCATCGAAATGTCGGATAGGCACATAATAATAGTTGTACCCATTTTGATAGAATTTCAAATTATTCATCTCAAAAGATCTCGCAGATTCTGAAATATTGTTGATACGATCGCCCATACGCTCAACATCCTCTTTCCACCCACTTGGCATTTCCATAGATGCGTCAGTGGTGTTGTGCAGTTTGGCTTGTTGTATTTTCTCGCGAAGCTGCGCAACAGTCATATAGGCTCCTTTGTAGTATGCCCAAGAATTTGTATTTGCCGGTAGATATTTGGGGATATATTTTAAACATACCACTGCATGAGTGAGTTGTTTTGCAGTCTGATTATCAGCATTCACAGTGTTTTCTGGAGCAAAAAGTCCCTTATCGTCTTCCCATCCTCCTGTAGACACTTCGCCTTTATTGAACGATAATTGCGCATTTAAAGCCGCACCAGACAAGGGCTCCATGTTTGGATCGATGGAATAGCGATTAATCTGAGGTGTTTTATCATCTTCTGCATACAAAACAGCATCAGAATTGACCGTGCCATTGGTTTTGATGGCTTGCGCTGGTCGTCTCAAAAAATACATTTGTGAGTTTAAGCCCGTAAGATAGAAATTTACCATCTGAGCAGTGCCACCAGCTGCATTGGGCGCAGCTATTGTTTGGTTTGCCTTTGGATTGACAAACACTTTAGCTACAACTCGCTCTAATGTGATGGGTACAGGCACTTCTTCTGCAGCGGGCTTGGTGGATTTGATGCGCGACTCGATAAGTGTTGACATCTCTTGAGAACACATCATCACAATCTGTCTACTTGCCAATCTATTGACAGTCTGATTAGACGCAGCACTGGTCAATTCAGATAAAGGACGACGATGGTCAATCAAGTTTTTAAGTTCCGAAGTGGGATTGGCAGCAGCAAAAACGGTGTAGTTTCCTGGTTTAAGCGCTTTAGCTTTGACTTGGATTGGATTTCGTTGAAAACTACCTCCTATGACATCATTAGGAAAAACATAAAATCCATGCACACATTCCCCTTGAGCATTATAAATGCCAACAAGAAGATGATTGATGCCATTGTCACCGGCATTCCCCACATAGGTATCTCCATTATTAGCATCACTCACACCATTAGCGGCAGCACGTGTGTTTTTACCTACTGAAACATTGTTAAGAGGTTCGGGTAAATTTATACGAAAAGACACCCACGAAGCTCCTTGAGTATCATCCATAGAGGTGCTCGCCAAATCTTTACTACAAGAAATAAAACACTGCGCGCAACAAGCTAAAATGGCGACAAAGGAAGTTTTATATAAAGAAAAAGCCATAACTATCATTTGTTATTAGAGAAACTAAACATAAAGGAAAACCTAATGACCAATTCCTCAATCATTGCCAGACCTAGATTTTCATCTCGACAATTCTTACTGATTGTTCAGCACGAAAACGCAAAAGTGCATCAAACATTTCTCTAGTTAAAGTATTGCCTTATAAAAAACGACAAACTTACACTTTGGTTCGCACGAAACGAGAATATCGTGGCAAAGGTAATAATTTATTTTAAGCAGCAAAGAAAAAAACGACAAAAAGGACTTCGCTGCACACAACTAAGTATTTTTCTGCCATATATATATATCAAAAACGATAGTTTTTTTCCTAAATTCTGAGGAAAAACCTCTCAAATCGCAAGTAGAAAACATTCTCTAATCATAAATCAACAAACAGAGTTCAAACGAATATCAAATATTCTTTTTCACTCGCGCGTGCGCGTGCACTACAGGAGTTTGCACTTTTTGCTGTCACAAGTGTCACACAATCCACAACATCTAACTAACAATCAATGGATTATGCCATAACATAAAGTTATTTTAAGAAAACAGCAGATCAACAGCCCCAAAAAGGTCTTTTTTCAGCAAAATTCGGGTACATTTTAATCGGTGATACTAGTGCGTTTTGCCCTCCAAAGGAACAAGGTGCAAAAAAAAGCGAACTTTGTTATAAAACAACACGTTGTTTTGGAGAAAACGACACGTTGTTTTGGAGAAAACGACACGTTGTTTGGAGGAAAACGACACGTTGTTTGGAGGAAAACGACACGTTGTTTTGGAGAAAACGACACGTTGTTTGGAGGAAAACGACACGTTGTTTGGAGGAAAACGACACGTTATTTCCAAGGGGAAGAAAAAGCAGACGGCAATTTACTGATAGTCTGATTTTTACGATGCGTTTTGCAGCGAAAGTGTGACACTTGTGACAGCAAAAAACACAAACTGCTGTAGGGTGTGCGCGTAGGTGCGTACCCACGCACGAGGGGAGCAAATCCACGGTGCTCTACCCTTCTTTTTGGCCTGGACTCATGTCGAAAAACCGGATTTTTGCAATCTTCAAACAACAAAACAAAGTAGTTTAAAAGAAAAAAGTGCAGTTTTCCGCGATTTTTTCACGCTTTGGGGCAATATCCTCCCATATACTTATAGGGGGCAGCGAGAGGACCGTTCAGGTTGCACTTGCTGGTTGACTCTACGGTTTTCTTCTTTATCTGATACTTATGATTTACTGGACACTTCTCTCCATACTATTGTCACTTGGCACCCTCATAGGATGCTGGACTGCAACAAAAATTTTCCCCATTTGTACTTCTCTTCGAAACACAAACGGGGAAATGATGGTGCAGTGTGTTGCGCTGTGCCTGCCTGCTTCAGAGAGGGGGCAGGGACTATTGCGCAAGTTGTTGCTGAATGTAAGCCTCCATTTTGGGAGTAGCTTCTTCTACGCATTCGAGCAAACGGAATTGGTTGGCCGCGCGCTCCAAGTTGTGCAAGGTGTGCGTAGTCTTGAAGTAGGTATCGCCATTGAGATAGTCTGCCAAGAAGCGGATGCTCTGCATATAGGGGAAGAGGGCGACAGCATAGGGCAGATTTTCAATTTCGATGGGGGTGAGGAAACTTTTTCCTCCTGCGAGATAACCTCCTGCGAAGGCTTCAAAGACGTCGAAACGGAAAGAGATGTTGTCGAGATTGGGGTCGTCTTCGCGCGTGGTGTTGGCTGCGGTGCGGAGGAAGTCGCCGAAGTCGGAGAAGATGAAAGAGGGCATAACGGTGTCGAGGTCGATGACGCAGAGCACTTGTCCGTCTTTGTCAAAGAGGATGTTGTCGACTTTGGTATCGCAGTGGCAAATGCGTTTAGGGAGCTTACCTTCGCGATAGAGTTTTTCGCTCTTGGTCATTTCGTCTTCACGTTTGAAGAGTTCGTTGAGCAAACGTTTCACTTCTGGTTCTTCTGCGCGACTGGCCTTGTTGTCGGCTACGGCTTCTTTAAGTTGGCGCAAACGGAATTCGATGTTGTGGAAATCCTTGATGGTTTCTCCCAACTGGGTGGGAATGTCGGCAAGCATCGCCTGGAATTCGGCAAAGGTTTTGCCCACAATCTTAGCATTTTCAAGGCTTACACCGCTCTTGGATGTGGTGTCGGCAATAAGCACCATAACGCGCCAATATTTTTCTCCATCGTGATAATAGTAGGCACCGTCTTGTGTGGGGATGAAGCGCAACACTTTGCGTTCGAGGTCGGGCGTACCGGCAGATTCGAGTTTCTTGCGGATGTGCGAAGTAACTTCGATGATGTTGTTCATAAGCAAGTCAATGTCGGGGAAGATGGCGACATTGACGTTTTGGAGCACATAGTCGGGGGTGTTGCCCGTGGTGAAAACGGCGTAGGTGGTGTTGATGAGCCCGTTGCCGAGGGGACGAATATCGGCAATTTCGCCTTGTATGGCGAATTGTTGAGCGATGTTTTTAAGTTGTTGTTCCATTGTTATGGGAGCATTAGTAGGATTTGTGAGCGAAGATACGCAAAATTTTCTATTCCTGCTTACTTACACCCAGAAAAATGCAACTGCATTTGGCAAAATGAACCAGACTTACACAGAATCCGTCGCTCAATCGATAGGAATTTCACGGAATTCGCCGCAAATTAGACGTGAATTTCACATTATCCGCCACGAAATCGACAAGAATTTCACATTATCCCCGTTTTGAAAGTGGGTTTTGGCGCAGAAAAAAGAAAATCCTCGCTCTGTATTCTCGGGGAAAACTAAGCGAGGAAAAAAGAGTTTAGCGTTAATACTTTTACGGTCGAATGACCGATTGGGGATTATTCATTGACCAAAGGCAAGAAATGATAGTCGCGAGAATAGCGGAGATTCTGAGCATCGAAGGCCTCATCGTAACTGATGGTGACATCGGTGATGTTGCCTTGCGCATCGCGAACAGCTTGGTAGACAGGATTGATGAAACCTTTGTAGGGAGAGAGTTTCAAACGAGCATAGCGTTCAAGGATTTCTTTGTGCACCTTGGCATCTACCTGAGCACCCAGTGTGCAATCAAAGCGCGGTTACGCATGTGGGCTTCTTCGATGGTGTTGCCGGGTTTGATGCGCACCAATTGGGTGAGGGCTCCGTTTTGGATGTAACTATAATAGGAGGCTTTGTGGGCGTCCATGTTGGGGGTGAGTCCGAGTTCTACGAGTTTGGGATCAGCCAAATAGTAGAGCGCGAAAAGGTCGGCGCGGGCTTCTTCGATGGTGGAACCATAGGATTTCAAGGAGTCGGGGTCGGTGCCGGGAAGGAGTTGTCCGCTACCGTGACCCAAACATTCGTGGAGGTCGGTGTGGAGGTCGTCGCAACGGTCGCCATATTTGAGTACCAACTGACGCGTGGGTTCGTCGATGATGAATTCTTTGTCCATTCCGCTGCCGTGTGCGGCTTTAGCGTAAGCTGAGGTGAGGTTGGAAATGGTGACGGATTTAGAACCGAAGTCACGACGAACCCAGTCGGAATTGGGGAGGTTGATGCCGATGGCGGTAGAGGGATAGAGATCGCCGGAGAGAATGGCAGCCGTGATGACTTTTGCAGAGATACCTTTGACTTCTTTCTTCTTGAAACGCGCATCGACGGGGCTGTTGTTTTCAAACCACTGCGCATTGACGGCTAATTGGTGAGCGCGCTCGGTGGCTGCGATGTCTTTGAAATTAACGATGCTTTCCCACGATGCTTTCATGCCGAGGGGATCACCATAAGTTTCGGTGAAGCCGTTGACGAAATCGACTAAACTCTCGGTGTCTTTGAGCCACTGAATTGAGTATTTGTCGAAGGTACGGAGGTCGCCAGTGCGATAGTATTCAATCAAACGACGAATGACACCGGCTTGTTGCTCATTTTCTGCAAAAGGTTCTGCGGCTTCGAGATGCTTGACGATTTGCTCGATGGCTGCGCCGTAGAGTCCGCCCACGCGCCAAACGCGCTCTTCAAGAAATCCAAACTCTCCGCGCACCAAACGAGAATTCAATCCCATCATCACGGGACGTGGATCGCCAGAAGGTTTACGCTCTGCATAAAATTGTTCGGCTTCTGCTTGGGTGACGTCGTTACCATAGTAGTTGCCTGCGCTGGTGAGTACTAGGTCGTCGCCATCTTTCTGATTGACACGCATCTTGAGCGTGTTGGGATTGAAAATGGCATCGAGCACTTCGTCTTCTACCTTATAGTTAAGGCTTGCAAGCGTGGTGCGCAACCATTTCTCAGAAAATTCGGGAACGAACTTTTCGTTGCCGTAGTGGTGATGGATGCCTGCTGAGAACCACACGCGTTTGAGATAGAGGGTGAGGCCTTGGAAATCTTTTGACTTGCGGTCGCCTTTGTAGTCGCGATAGACGGTTTCAAGCATTTCGCGGATGCGGAGGTTGTAGCGTCCGTTTTGATCGAAGAGGATGTCTCGACCTGCGAGTGCTGCTTCAGACAAATGGTAGATGAGTGTTTTCTGACGCAAAGAGAGTTTTTCGAAACCTTCCACTTTGTAGCGGAGCATCTGGATGTCGGCAAACTGCTCGTTGGTGTACTTGAAATTGTCTGTTTGGGCATTGGCCGTTGCGGCACCGCCAACTCCCAAGGCTGAGAGGGAAAGAATCATAGTGAGTAGTGAATGCTTCATTTGATGAGTTTAGGGAAAATGGTGAAAGGGAGTGTGCGAAGTTGAGCTTCAACATCGGCACGGCCGTCATTGAGGAGGATGAAATCTGCCAATTTCTGCTTTTCTGTTTCGGGCATTTGCAGTGCAATCCATTTTAATGCGGTGGCGCGGTCGATATGATCACGAGCGATGATGCGCGCTATACGTTCTTCTTCAGGACAGGTGACGAGCAGGCTTTTGTCGACTAGACGTTGCCACCCTACTTCAAAAAGGAGCGCGCACTCCATATATATAATAGGTGCGTGGGAATGTGTCTTTATAAATTCGCACCAAGCGGTTTCTACACGCGGATGCACGATGGCATTGATGCGTTGACTGTTTTGTTCGCCTTGACATAGGTAAGCGGCGACTACGGATTTCACCAACTGCCCTGCGCTGTCGTAGACTTCTTCTCCCAAAAGTGCGCGGAGTTCTCTCTGCACTTCGGGATGTGTGCGCATAATATGTTTGGCTGCATCGTCGGCATAGAATATGGGGGCGCCTTGCTGTGCGAGCATTCGACAAACGTGGCTCTTGCCGGAGCCAATGCCGCCAGTGATGCCTATGGTTTTGAGGAAAGTAGTCATTGTGGGAACGTTTCTTTTCCGAGATTTTTGGTGCGAATCGAGTAGTTCTAATCGATGATGAAAGTTGCCAATCTATGGCGCAAATAGATTGATCCATTCACTATTCGATGGAGCAAATCTATTGTGCAACTAGTTATTCCGTTTCTCCGCTATTGTCTTGGATGATAAACTCCACTTGTTCAGGACGAACGCGGACACGACGCACTCCTGGTGGGGTGGAACGTGGTTTCGCAGAGAAGGTGTTTCCGGGAAGATTGATGAGATCTTCATAACGCACGGCTATTACAAAACTACTGGCATCGATTTTCTCATTATCGCGCACGCCAACTTGATATTCCACTCGCACCTTTGCTGGATTGGTGTGCAATACTTTTGTGGCAGGGAAATTGATGCCTTGCACGGGGACTTCCACGGCTTTATCCATCATTCTGTCGGTGATGATGCTGACGCGAACTGACGAAAGATTGCGCTTGCGAGCATCGAGCGACACAAATTTCACTCCAGGCACTTTCACAAAACCGCAATGGAGATGAAGCGTGTCTTTGACGTTGCTCAAATGAACGGGCTTGAGTCGCGCAAATTGCATGGTGTCGATGATGTGTTGCGGACCGTAAACCATCACACGCGGATGAGAAAGTTGGGTGTCTAACCACGTGTAACTCGAATCGGCTACAACTGTACCTTGAAATTTCACATCGAGGGTGCGTCCTTTGCTATAATAATTATAGTAAATCTCGATATTTTCAGGACGACAAGCCACTAGTTGAGAACCTTCATACTGCGCGCTGACAGATTTTAGAAGATCGCGCGTGCGAAGTGTGGCGTGTCCTTCGTTGTTTTCCACCTCTTTCCAGTGAATATTGATTGTAGGAAAAGTAGTCAAGAAGCGATAGCGCAACAACGTCACTCCTTTGTCGCGAAGGGTGATGTGGATGTAGGCTGGCGGCTCCGTGGTGATGTCTACATTACTGGGTACATCAACCAGACGAACGGGGATGATAAACTCGCGCTCGTAGACTTCATTGACCTTTTGAAACACCCAAAAAGAGGTGGAAAGGAGGAGAAAAAACAAAAACGTGAGGAACTGCTTATTATAGATGAGAGATAAGCAGTTCTTCACGAAACGAAGTAAACTAAATTCACTGCGCATGATGATGGAAATTTTGGAGAAATGAGAGCCAGTATTCCACAAAATGACGAGAAACTAAGTGTAAGCGTTGCACCCACACTTAGTTTCTGACGTGAGATGGGCTAGATTATGCCTGTGCGGGTGTGGTGCCTGTGGGATTGATGGCAGCCTTTTCAAAGGTGAGGTCTACTCCGTTAGATACGTGGAGCACAACTTTGTTGTCGTCCATCGACTTGATGGTGCCGTGCAAACCTCCAATAGTGACCACGGCTTGACCAACCGTGAGAGAATTGCGGAAGTTATTGATTTCCTTTTGTTTCTTCTGTTGAGGACGAATCATAAAGAAATACATCACTCCGCCGAGTAACACAAACATCAAAATAGTGGGCCACATAGAGGGTTGTTCAGCGGTTGCTGCAAGCATAGTGTTGAGAAGAGTTGTCATAGAGATGAAAATAAATGAGAGATATTAAATTCTAAATGAATTATTTAAGCAAAATACCGTCTTCTTTCAGACGCTTGGTAATGCCTTCTAGCACACCGTGAATGAATCCCGCCGAACGTGGGGTGCTATACACCTTAGCAATATCAAGATATTCGTTGAAAGTAACATTGAGCGGAATGCTGGGGAACTCAAGAATTTCGGCAAGTGCAATTTGCATAACGACTAAGTCCATAAATGCAATGCGGTTGAATTGCCATTTCTTGAGGTTGTTCTTCACAAGTTCGCGTAGTTCATCGCAGCGCTCAATCGTTATTTTAAACAGACGACCCGCAAATTCCTGGTCTTCCTGAGCGGCATACGCTGGGAGTAATTCTTGCGCAGCACCATTTTCGGATTGAAAACGCTTGATGGTTTTCACCACAAACGAATCGACAATCTCCTTGTCGTCGTTCCAATACAGACTTTGTTCCTCGAGCAAAGCGTCAAATTCTTCCGACTTTTCGACATGGTTTTTATAGAGTTTGCGCACGAGTTCGCGGTCACTCTCATAGTCATGAACCTTAGTGTCAACATAACGCAAGAAAATGTCGTCGTTGAGCCAAGCATCGTAGAGTTTTTTGAGGAAAGTGTCTTCGCTGTTCCAATTCCATTTTTGAGCGGCTTCAAACTCAAGAAGTTCTTCATTCTCTGCCAATTGCTTCAAAAACAAATTGTTCGCCAGAAGTTTGTCGTTGGAAGGTGCATCTCCGCCTCCTACTCGCAATTTCTTAGCCTCGCGAGCTGCGTCCACACGCTCTGCTCTGCGGCGAAGCTCTACCAAGAGAAGGAGCATAAGACGATAAAGGTCGTAAGCCTTTTGAAGGCTAAAATCAAGTTCTTTCAAGGCTACCTCTGTAGTTTTGCCTTCGTTCTGATAGTAGGCATAGATAAGCTGAACTACTTTCAGACGGATAAGTGCACGATTAATCATTGTTGCAAGATTTAATTCTAGATGTATCTCCGTTGAGACGTTTTATCCCAAATCAGTCATTAAATCCTGAGCAGATTTCATTAGATTATTGAGCAGATTGTTTACTGTGAGTTCGAAGGCATAGCGGGCTACGGCGAGAACGAACGAAAAACAAGATGCCAGCAAGAAAATGAAAGATGACAGGAAGTTATCTATTCAATTACGAGGCGTACTATGACGGTCTAATGTCCGATTTGGGTTTATGCTCCACAAAGATACAAATAAAAGACGAAGTGGCGAAAACTTTAGGTGGATTTTTGCACTCCTATCTTGGATGTATGCTTAAAAGGTCCACTTAGATCTTGAAATTAGACTTCTATCTTGAGAATACAGGTTTTGCAAACAGGCAGAAAGAGGCTTCGATTTAGACCATTCCACTCTCAGCACCCCTCATTTGTTAAGTCTGAATTAGAAAATGCAAATTACCTACATCAAAATGTGACTGATTTGCAACTAAGAACACATTTTCCTCATTTAAACGTTGGATTTATAGGCATTATTTTCTACATTTGCAATTATGACTAACCTAAAGTTGTCGTATCAAGAAGACAAACGACAAGAAGATTTGCGAAGCATTGTAGGAGCCAAGATTGACATGACACACTACTCATGCTGCAAATTCATTCACCAATCCTAAGTATGCAATAAATAAGTAAATAGAACAAGGATGAACAAGAAGTTGGCACTCCTCAGTCTAAGTATCCTCATGGCAAGTGTTGCTGTTGCTCAAACTCCAGCAACAGGCAAAATCACAGGTCACGTGTCCGACCCCGATGGGCAGCCTGTGGTACGCGCCGCTGTGAAGGTGGGAGAACGTATCATTGCCGTGACAGACAAAAATGGGGATTTCACATTATCTAAATTGCCAGCGGGCACTCGCTCCGTCACCATTAGTTATATTGGTATGAAGAACGTCAAAACTAATATATCTAACACGATGAACGTGACGATGGAATGGGACAATGCCAACCTCGACGAAGTGATGGTGGTGGCCTATGGTACTGCTAAGAAATCGAGCTTCACTGGTTCGACAGCGACCATCAAATCTGAAGACATCAACAAGCTACAAGTGTCTAACCCTGTGGAGGGATTGAAGGGGCGTGTGGCTGGTGTGCAAATATACAGCACCTCTGGAAGCCCCGATGGGGGTAGCCCTTCCATCAGAATTCGTGGCGTATCTTCCATCAACGCGGGTAATGCTCCCCTTATCGTAGTAGATGGTGCACCGTATGGAGGCGATTTATCCTCTATCAACCAACAAGACATCGAAACATTTTCGGTGCTCAAAGATGCGGCTTCTGCAGCTCTTTATGGTGCGCGCGGTGCCAATGGGGTCATTATGATAACGACAAAACATAGTCATAATAATGCTCAAGCACGTGTCACCTTCGACAGCAAGTGGGGCGTGAATCAAGTGGCACAACAGCGCTACGAAACCGTGCGTGATGCAGCCACCTATTATGAGGCTTATCACAGAGCCCTCCGCAATGAGAATCTATACGCAAAGCTCAATGAAGAAGGAAACTTCCAGTTGGGTAACGAAGAAGAGGCTTATCAATTTGCCAACGATAACCTTGAAAAACGTCTAGGCTACATTGTGTATAAAACTCCGAACAATGAAAACCTCATTCTTGAAAATGGACACCTTAACCCCAATGCAAAGTTAGGGAACATATTGGAAGGTAAAGACGAAAACGATAAACCTTTCAACTATAAGCTCATGCCCGATGATTGGTATGCTCTGGCGTATCGTCCATCTTTGCGCCAAGAATACAACCTCACTGTTTCCAAAGGCAACGACGACAGCAATATCTATTTTTCCATAGGATATCTAGACAATGTCGGTGTCCTAGATAAAACAGATTTCAAACGTATCACCTCACGTTTCAAAGCCAACTGGGCAGCTAAAGATTGGCTCAACTTCAACACCAACATCAGCTACACCAACACCCAAAGTCACAGTGTCGGAGGAGAAGGAAGTTCTGGAGACACTGGCTCGGTATTCACATTAGTCAACAATATCGCGCCCATCTATCCAGCTTTCCTTCGCGACGAAAAGGGCAACATTTTGGTGGACAAAATGGGCTTCACTCGCTACGATTATGGTAAGCAAAAGTATCTTCCTATGGACCGTGCCTACATGCCTATGTCTAACCCCCTCTCTGACAACAAACTCAATTATGGAGGTGATCAAGGACACAACTTATATACCAACATCGGCGTGGATGTAAACTTAGGCAGAGGATTCAAGTTTACCAGCAATAACACATTTAACCTATTGATTAGCCGTGGAGAGGCCCTTGCCAACCCCTACTATGGTCAGCAGGCAGAGTCTAGTCATGGATATGTATCTGTAGAAACCTCCATAAGCACCGTCCAAAACTTCCAACAACTACTCACCTATAACCGCACCTTTGCTGATAAACATAACGTGGAAGCACTCATAGGACACGAATACTACCGCGACAAAACTAACAGCCTATCAGGTGATAACACCAATCTAGTTGACAATGTAAATCACGAACTAGGCGGTGGTATCGTCAATGGAACCCCCTCTTCCAGTGTCTCTCTTTACAACACAGAAGGCTGGTTTGCACGTGCCAATTATAATCTCCTCGAACGCTACTTCGCTTCGGCGTCCTTCCGTCGTGATGCATCTTCACGCTTCCACCCCGACCATCGCTGGGGCAACTTCTGGAGTTTATCGGGTGCGTGGATCATCTCCAAAGAAAACTTCTTCAATGTGAAGTGGGTGGACGAACTCAAACTCAAAGCCTCCTATGGTGAGCAGGGGAATGATGGCATTGGAGACAACCTCTACACCAACACCTACAATTTCAGAAATAGCAATGGAACTCTTGCACTCACTCCTGGTGATTTAGGAAATGAAAGTATTAGCTGGGAAAACAGTGGCAACTTCAATATTGGTTTAGAATTCTCCGTGCTCAAAGGACGTCTAAGCGGTCAAATCGAAGTGTTCAACCGCAGCACCCACGACATGCTGTCCACCTACAGCCTACCAGGCTCTTACGGAATCACCAGTTATTATGCAAACCTAGGAAGTATGAGCAACCGCGGAGTGGAGGTGGAACTCAACGCTGAACTCGTACACACAAGCAAACTCTCATGGACTGTCGGCATCAACGCCACTCACTACAAAAACCAAATCACCAATATTCCTGACCAGAAGAAGATGAAATCATATGAGGGACACCATGGATATGAAAACGAAGGTTATTTCTATGGTGAAGGGCTACCCATGTGGACACGATATTTGTACCGCTCGGGTGGAGTAGATCCCAAGACGGGTGAGATGACCTATTATACCTATGCTCCACGCTACGACCTCACCAAACCGGTCATGGTGCAAGATGCCAACGGCAAGACAGTGCAGAAACTCGACCGCTGGGGAGAACCTGTCTTTGAGGTTCTCACTAAGAAGGAAATAGACGCCAGCGGCAAAGAAATTGATGCTCCTGTTGCAAAAGATCGCCTTACAAAGACCACACAAGTGTCTGAAGCGGCTTTCTTCCTAGGCAAAAGTTCACATCCAGACCTCTACGGTGGGTTCAACACACGCCTCAACTATGCAGGGTTTGACCTCGGTCTCGACTTCAGTTTTCAATTGGGAGGATACATCATCGACGACGACTATGCTAGTCTGATGTATGGTTTTCTTGGTGAGCTAGGTGGTTCTAACATTCACAAAGATGCCTTGACAAAATCGTGGACGCCCACCCATCCCCATGCACAGTACCCTCGTCTACAAACTGGTGTTGCACTTCAAACAAATCTAGCAACCAATGTCGATGCATTCTACGTAAGCGCCTCCTATTTGAGTTTGAACAATATCAACATTGGCTACACCTTGCCCCAACAATTGCTTTATCGATTCACTAAAGGACAAGTGCAAAATCTCCGTATCTACCTCGCTGCAGACAACGTATGCTATTGGTCTGCTCGCAAAGGCCTCGATCCACGAGAAGCACTCACTGGTTCAACCAAAGAAAACTATTCAACGGTGCGCACCATTGCCGGTGGTCTCACACTCACCTTCTAATGTTAGACGTTAGATATTAAACAGAAGATGTCTGAAATACAACGTTCTATTTTGACAATCATCGACAAAGACGATAGATACAGAGCATTGTCGCATGGCTCTAATACCTAATCTCCAACGTCTTCAATAAGAATTTCCACAATGAAAGTTCTATATCTCCACTTTTTAAAACAAAGCACCACAACTGTGCACGCTGCGTTGCGCCGTTTGTTCCACAGAGTGCCAACATTGACACTCGTTGGGGTGGTATTACTCACCCTATTCACCTCCTGTTTGGAAGAACCAATACATTCATCAGGATATACTCAAAAACAACTAAACCAAAGCCCTAGAGCCAAAGAGGCAACATTCTGGGCCATCCCCTCACGCATCTCTCAACCTACTGAAGAAAACTGGGAATATGGCTGGGGAAGTGTGATGCACGCACGCGATGTGATGACTGGAGACTTGGCCACTCCATACACAAACTTTGACTATTATTTACCCTTTACACAGTGCATAGGGCTAGATCAATACAGTTCCCAAGTAAACTTCATATACATGGCATACTATAGAGTGGTCTATGCTGCCAACACCTGCATCAAAGTTTACGCAACGAGCAAAGCGCCACTCTCCAATGCTGAAAAAGGCTTCCTAAGCTCTGCATATGCTCTGCGCGCACTGTCTTACCTCGAACTCGCCGGAATGTTCGAGTTCTTGCCCAATGAAAAATTCCAAGATGGACGCAACGTAGAGGGTAATGTTGTAAAAAATCTCACTGTACCCATCGTCACCGATAGTACCTCTCAAAAGAAATCATACAACAACAAGCGCGCTACGCACAAAGAAATGTTTGATTTCATTCTCTCTGACCTCAACAAAGCAGAAGCTAATATCAAATATCTAAACACAGCGAGCAAAGATATACCTCACCTCGATGTGGTCTATGGTCTCAAAGCACGTCTCTACCTCTGGGACGAACAATATGACAAAGCAGCCCAATTCGCTCGTAAAGCCATAACCGAACACAATGGCGCCCCACTCACAAAAGAAGAATGGTTAGACCCCATATCTGGTTTCAACTCTCCCAATGCTGACAGCTGGATGCTCTCCGCCTCCGTCAACAAAGAAGTCCTCTCAGATAGCTACACACTCTCTAACTGGACGGGCTGGATGGCGTCCGAATCGAGATTCGGCTATGCAGGTTCAGAGAAGGTTTATGCAGGCATTGACCGCGCGCTCTACGACAAGATTGCTGACACAGACTTCCGTAAACTCTCGTTCAAAGCTCCTGAGGGACACGCCCTCGAAGGGAAAACAACTTATATCGACGAAGAAGTCGCAGCAGAGTTCCCCCCCTACACCAATGTAAAATTCCGTCCCGCACAAGGAGAGATTAACACACATAGCGTAGGAGCAGCTTGCAGTTATCCCCTGATGCGTGTAGAAGAGATGTATCTCATCGAGGCTGAAGCTGTGGCACACAACAATCCCGCCCAAGGAGTTGAATTGCTCAACACGTTTATGAAAACTTATCGCGACGCCAACTACAACTGCACACTCACCACCAAGGATGAAGTGGTGCAAGAAGTGATTCTTCAAAAGCGCATCGAGCTCTGGGGAGAAGGTCGCTCGTTCTTCGACATCAAGCGTTTGAACATGTCAGTCACTCGCTCATATTCAGGAACCAACGTCCCAGAATCAGTGCAATACAACACCACAGGGCGCCCTGCTTGGATGAATTTGGTACTACCTAAATCAGAAAGCACCATCAATATAGCTGTGACCCATTACAACAACCCCGACCCATCCGGTAAGTACACCCCCATAAAAGCGGAACAACCATCATAACCCTCAGTCGGTCATTAAATCTGAATATTTTTCGACCTATAGACTACATTGCAGATCAAGTTGATGTGCTTTGTTTCCATCTAGAAACCACAATAAGCAACGAAAAACGCAGTGCGAAGTTGAAAAAACCGACTATTTACTTGGTATATCACAAAAAAAAATGCAATTTTGCTGTAGAAACACAAGAGGTCTTCGCCAGAAGCGATAACTTCTTCCAAACTTTTACACTGAAAATGAGCACTCCTTCTGAACAATGGAAAGGGCAAGGCGATAGCGACATCCTTTTCTCGCGTGTTGTCAAAGCCGGTAAACGCGTATATTATATTGATGTGAAGAGCGATCGTCGCGGAGAATACTATCTGTCGATGACCGAGAGTAAACGCGTGAAAGACGGTACAGAAACGGAACGTCCCGTGTTTGAGAAACACAAGATTTTCCTCTATCGCGAAGATATGCTGAAATTCTTTGAAGCATTTAGCGATGCGGTGCACTTTGTAGGCGACCACACTAGTCTGGCGAGCCGACACAACGATGCCGCACCTGCACAAGACGGCACTGCTCCCTCCACTTCTGAATCAACAGAAGGCATCAGCACGAGCTTCGACATCGAGTTTTAAGTATAAAAGTTACCAATAAGCACAACACTTCAAGCATAGATGCACATTCCCAGCGTCTATGCTCTAGTATTTTGCGCCATTGCAATAGCGACATATTCAGGCGACAATCTCCTTTACTTTTGTACCCCCACACAAAAAAAATGGAAAAAACAGCGTGAAAATCACACTCACCGCGGCTTTTTCCCCTCAAAACTTGCTCATTCAGTGAAGAATGCGTAACTTTGCACACGAATTTGTCCTCCATAGATCTAAAAAGATCACTGTGTGATGGCGAATTATTCAAATCATATTGTTTAATTCAGAGTAACACAACCCAAACTCATGAAGTCAATCTCTATTACTGGTACTAAGCGTACCGACCTCGGTAAGAAGGCTACCAAGGAAGTTCGTAAGCAAGGCCTCGTTCCCTGCGTAATCTACGGTGAAAAGAAGGACGCTAACGGCGCTCCCGAAGCTCTCCACTTCCTCGTTGACGAAAAACAAATCAACAAGGTGGTTTACACTCCAGACATCTACTTGGTAAACATCGACATCGATGGTCAAAAGTGCCAAGCTGTTGTCAAGGAACTCCAATTCCACGCTGTAAAAGACAACGTGCTCCACGTTGACTTCTACGAAGTAACGCCCACCAAACCCATCGTTATGGGTGTGCCCATCGCTCCTACTGGTCTTGCAGAAGGTGTGCGCGCTGGTGGTAAGCTCGTTACTATGGTTCGTAAACTCAAGGTTCGTGCCACTGTTGACGCTATCCCCGAAAAGCTCACCATCGACGTGACTAGCCTCGGTCTTGGTAAGTCTATCAAGTGCGGTGAACTCTCTTACGAAGGTCTCGAACTCGTAACTCCTAAGGAAGTAGTTGTTGTAACAGTGAAGATGACCCGTGCTGCTATGGGTGCTGCTGCTGCCGCTGCCGCTGCTGCCAAGAAGTAATAGCGCATCCTTGCGCAATCCCCTATGTGCCAGTTCCCTTTGGGGAGCTGGCATTTTTTTATCACGCATTCCCCGTTCCACGCTCTGCCCTTCCGCAAGGAGCATCTCCTAGCGTAGTCCAAGCGTAGTCCCCTGCAACCCACAGGACACAGAACTATACGCATACCCAATTCTCACCTCAAGAGCAGAGCAAAGCAACGGGATTTATTTCACAAACTATGACGCATCTCATCGTTGGACTCGGCAACATCGGCGCAGAATACGTTGGTACGCGCCACAACATTGGTTTCGACGTGGTAGACAAACTCGCTGCCGACGCAGGAGCCACCTGGGAAGACCGCCGATATGGAGCAGTATGCACCATTCGTGTAAAAAATCAAGTACTCGTGCTCCTCAAACCCTCCACCTATATGAATCTTTCGGGAGACGCCGTGCGCTACTGGATGAAGGAGAAAAATGTGGACATAGCACAAATGCTCGTTGTGGTCGATGATTTGGCACTCCCCTTCGGACAACTCCGTATGAAAGGTAGTGGTAGCGAAGCCGGACACAACGGACTCCGCCACATCACACAAGTCCTCGGCACACAAGCCTACAACCGTCTGCGTTTTGGCATCGGCAACGACTTCCCTCGCGGCGGACAAGTGGACTTTGTGCTCGGACATTTCGACGGCGAAGACTTGGAAAAGAAACCCGAAGCTTTGGCACGTGCTGCTGAAGCGGTGAAAAGTTTTGCGCTGCAAGGACTTGCTCGCACGATGAATCAATTCAACCGATAAATCCTCGCACACCCTCACCCTCCGCCACCGCTGTCCACGCTAACCTCTGGCACAAACATTCCCCCTACCCTCCTTTCACCTCACATTTCATTGTTTCATTTATGCCAACAGAAGCTCGTATAGACAAATGGCTTTGGGCAGCACGCATCTACAAAACGCGTACGCTCGCTGCCGATGCCTGCAAAAATAACCGCATCACCATCAACGGAGCTGCGGTCAAACCCTCACGCTCTGTCAAAGCGGGAGACGAAGTCGGGGTGAAAAAAGCACCCGTCACCTACACCTTCCGCGTGCTTCAAGCCATAGAAAAACGTGTGGGGGCAAAACTCATTCCCGAGAT
>QWCL01000167.1_pt1 | contig 32695 bp, 42 predicted proteins | sample 1972551 | NCBI WGS metagenome assembly QWCL01 (sample SAMN09866709, study PRJNA288562) | Human oral metagenome isolate term2_saliva, whole genome shotgun sequencing... | isolation source: mouth | host: Homo sapiens | place: USA: California
TACCCGAAACCCATTCGTGAGTGGATGGGGCGCACCATCAGGACCGAAGTCCCCAGAACCGCTACAACCCGTGCCCCAGATGTGGCAAACCTCACGCCCGAAATGGAAACTTACCACTCGACAAGGGGCGGTATCCCCTCCCCCAACAACCAGGAACACCCAGAGGCCCAAGCGAAATACCCCCCCGGGGTACCCGAAACCACCCCTAAGCGCTAAACACGTCATGCGCTAAAACCACCCAGATATGCTATAATCGGCCCCATGAACGACTTTGACCTGCTCGATCTGCTCGACGAGACCCCCAACGGGGCGTACTCCGTCGTGATCTTCCCGAACCGCGACGCTCTGCGCCGCAAATTCCAGCCGTTCGTCGGTCAGTACGACCCCACGTACCGCACCCACTCCCTGCACCGGGCGGAATATCTGGAGGACCGTAAGCGCCGCGCCCGCGTCTACCTGCGCACCCCCAAGCAGATCACGGCTGCGAACCGAAACCGCGCCATTGACGGCGCGGTCAGGGCCTATATCGCGCCCGGCGTGAACGTCTCCTACCTCATGGAAACGTGCCTGAAGAAGTCCGGCATCCACGAGGTACTGCCAGCCGACGCGGCGGGGCTGATCTGACATGCCCGAGAAGTACGACCGCGAAGCGGAGCTGCGCGACCTCCTGGACACCGCACGGGAGGCCATCCGGGTGGCGAAGCCCGATAGCCTGTCGGCGCTCCTGAACGCCGCCAACAAGCTGTCCCGCGACCTCTACGAGCTGGAAAACCCGGTGTCCTCGGCCTCCCCCACGCCGCCCAAGGGCCGCGAGGAGACCGCCGTGGACATCTTCAAGGCGAGGATGCGCAAGCGTGACACCCGCGCATCCTAGCCGGGAGGCGCTGGAGGCCTCCCAGCGCCCCTGCGTGACCATCACGTCCCCCTCGATTGACTCGCTGGGGGACCTCGCCATATCCCTTGCAGCCGACTACAAGCTGGTTCCGGACCCCTGGCAGGCGTGGGTGCTCGACAACTGGCTGGCGACGGCGGGCGATAGCTGGGCCAACCTCACGTGTGGCCTCGCGGTGCCCCGTCAGAACGGCAAAAACGCTGACCTGGAGATCAGGGAGCTTTTCGGTGTGATCGGGCGCGGTGAGCGCATCCTGCACACGGCGCACGAGGTGAAGACTGCGCAGAAGCACTTCCGCCGACTGAAGCACTTTTTTGGGCAGAAGGCCAACGACCCCGGCGCGAAGTTCCCCGAGCTGAACGCCCTCGTGGAGAACATCCGCAACGTCAACGGCCAGGAGGCCATCTTCTTGAAGAATGGCGGGTCTATCGAGATCGCGGCGCGCTCGAAGGGGTCGGGCCGTGGCTTCACGGTCGATGTCCTGGTGATGGACGAGGCCCAGCAGCTTACGGACGAGGCGCTGGAGGCGCTTTTGTCCACCACGTCGGCGGCCCCGCTGGGTGACCCGCAGTGGATTTACACGGGCACGCCGCCGGGTCCGACGGCGGACGGCGAGGTGTTCTCGCGTGTGCGCCGCGACGCGCTGAGTGGTGAGTCTTCGCGCACGTGCTGGGACGAGTGGTCTCCGCCTGGTCTGCCCAAGTCGCTGGCGGACGTTGACCTGGATGACCGGGACCTGTGGGTGCGGACCAACCCGGCGGTCGCGTCTGGCCGTCTGAAGATGAGCGTGATCGAGGCCGAGCGCAAACGGTACTCGGACGATGGTTTCGCCCGCGAGCGCCTCGGTTGGTGGGCCTCGGACGACAACACCCGCCGCCTGATCTCGCTGGACGACTGGGAGGCGACGGGCGTTACGTCCCTACCGCTCGAGCTGGCCTCGGATCGCGTCGTGCGGGCGCTGGGGGTGGCTTTCTCGAAGGATGGGCGGCGCGTCGCGGTGGCTGGCGCGCTGCACGACCGCAAGGCTGGCGTGTCCCACGTGGAGCTGATCGACCTCGAAGCCGGCGACTTTTCGACCATGAGCAGCGCGGCGCTCGCGGAATGGCTGTACGGTCGGCGAGGCCGCTACTCGGCGGTGGGCGTGTCTGGCCGTTCGGGCGCTCTGGCGCTCCAGCAGGACCTGCGCGCCCTGCGCCCGCCGCGCCGTTACCTGCATGTCCTGGACAATCAGGAGTATTTCACCGCGTGCTCGGGCTTCTTGAACGCGGTCAGGGGTCGCACGGTGTCGCATCCTGGCGGGTATAATGCGAGCAACGACCCCCTGGATGCGTCTGTGGGGGTGTCAGACAAGAAGATCAGGACGGTGGACGGTGCCTGGGGGTGGCACTCGACGGCCCAGGAGGGCGACGAGGTGCCCCTGGAGGCCGTGAGCGTGGCGCTGTGGATGGCGCGGACGACGCGCCGCCGTCCTAACCGGAGCCAGGAGGCCCTCGCATGAGTACGAATGTTGACCTGCGTCTGATCGCGGGCATGGGACCCCAGCTATTCACCGCGCCCAGCGTGGCGGGCCTGCCCGTCGATCTCCAGGCGACGCTGGAGGAGCTGGTGAATACCTGGCAGGCCCGCTACCCGGGCAACGCCCGCCGCCAGGCCTATCTCGACTGCAAGGTGTACGTCGACAGCCTGGACATTGCGCTGCCTCGGGAGATCGCGCGCGACCTGCGTCTGGTCTCCACGTGGCCGGAGAAGGCCGTCTTCTCGCTCACGTCGCGCTGCCATTGGGACGGTGTGGTGGCCCCGGATGGCACGGAGGACCCCTACGGGCTGGCCTCGATCCTGGAGGAGAATAGGTTCTCGACGGAGATCGGGCAGGCGGTCGCCAGCGCGGCGACGCATGGCGTGGCCTTCCTGACGACGCTCCCCGGCGACGTGGCGGCGGGTGACCCGCCGGTCCTCGTCCTGCCGTATTCCGCCATGACGGCGGCGGCGCTGTGGGACCGTCGTCGCCGGGGCATCCGCGCGGGCCTCCTGATCAACGACGTGGACTACTTGGGCAGGCCTACGGAGCTTATCCTGCTCACCCCGCACGTGATGGTGAGCATGGCCCCGCTGGGCGCGCAGGGCTGGTTTGTGACGGGCCATGTGGAGCACAACCTGGGCCGCACGCCTATGGAGGCGCTCGTCTATCGCGGCAACCTGGATCGCCCGTTGGGGCGCTCGCGGCTGACGGATGGCGTGCTGTCCATCGTGGACCGCGCGGTGCGCGCGTCGATGCGCATGGACGTGTCGTCCGAGTTGTTCACGGCTCCCGGCCTGCTCCTGCGCGGCGTGGACAGGGCCACCTTCGACCAGATTAAGGGTTCCTGGTCGTGGCTGCTCGGGTCGGTCAAGGGCATTTCTCGTGACGAGGAGGGCGACCTGCCCGAGGTCGATATGATCCCTCAGCAGTCCATGCAGCCCTACGTCGACCAGCTCCGTGAGCTGGCGCAGGAGCTGGCGGGCGCGCTGTCCCTCCCGGTCGGTAGCCTGGGCATCGTCCAGGACAACCCTTCGTCGGCGGATGCGATTTACGCGGCGCGCGAGGAGCTGGTCACCGAGGCCAGCGACTTCAACGACGCGAACAGCTACGCGCTGAACCGCGTGTATCGCAACATTCTGATGCTGCGTGATGGTGTGCTGCCCGAGGACGCGGCGCGTATCTCGACGCATTGGCGCAACCCTGCTCGCCCGTCGATTGTCTCCCAGTCGGATGCCATGATCAAGCAAATTCAGGCTATCCCGGAGATCGGCAAGACGGATGTGGCCCTGGAGGAGCTGGGCTACACGCGCCAGCAGATTACGAGGATGCGGGCGCAGATCGAGCAGCAGCGGGGCCGGGATAATCTGGACGCGATTCTGCGTGGCGCTCGCGGCCCTGCCGCCGGGGGTGGTGATTTTGACCTCATCTGAGCAGCTGAAGGTCTACGATCAGCTGGTCAGGGCGACGCTCACGGGCGCGGAGGACCAGCTTGTGAGCCTGTTTCGCGTCCTGAATTTCGAGGACGTGCCCCTGTCGCGTGAGGAGATGAAGCGTTTCCTGAGTAGCCTCGTGGACGCTTACGGCCCGGCGCTCACGCAGGGCGCGCTCGACTGGTATCAGGAGCTGCGCCCCTCCTACAAGACGGCGTACACGCCGGAGGCGCTGATCCCTGCTGACTCGGTGGAGCGGATCGACCGGCTGAGCCGATACGCGGCGGGCCTGGGGCGCGACAACCCAGGCCGGGCTATCCGCGTCGTGGCGGGCGCGATTGGCCGTGAGATTCAGACGGGCGCGCGCCGGTCGATTCTTCGGGCGGCGGACCTGGACCCGAGCGCCCCGCGCTTCGCCCGCGTGCCGGTGGGCAAGACGTGCGCCTTCTGCACGCTCCTGGCCTCCAGGGGGTGGGTGTACCACTCGAAGGACCTCGCGGGAGGTGCGGGGCACGAGTACCACGACTCCTGCGACTGTCGCATTGTGCCGGACTGGGAGCACAAGGCCCTGCCTGGTTACCATCCGGACGATATGTACGCGGCGTACTTGTCGGCGCGCCGTGCTGCGGTGAAAGATGGTGTGAAGGCACCATCTGGGCGTATAATTGCGGCGTATATGCGGGACGGCCACCCCGAAATGTTCTCGGATGGTCAGGGTGTGGATCGTCCCTCGCGGGCGCTCCGCTCGCGCAGGCTTGAGAAGCTGGCGGCTTCTCGGGAGAAGGAGAACAGCAATGAGCAAGAAGGCTAAGGCCACGGAGGCGGCTCAGGAGGCCGCTCCCGCCGTCGATCAGACCCCCGAGGCACCGGAGGCCACTCCGGCGGCTCCCAAAGCGCCCAAGGCCCCCGCTGAGGCCGCTCCGGTGGCCCCTGAAGCGCCTGAGGCACCGGCTGAGGAGGCATCCGAGGAGTCCGCGGACTCCCCCGAAGCGCCCGAGGCCAAGGACGAGGACGCTCCGGCGGCTCCCGAGGCCCCCGCTGAGGGCACCCCGGACGCGGTGAAGGCGCTCCAGGAGACCGTCGAGGCCCTTCAGGCGCAGCTCCAGGAGATGCGCGACCGCGAGGAGGCCCGCGAGCGCGAGGCGAAGCGCGCGCAGCGCCTGGAGAAGGCGGGTATCCCGGCCTCGCTCGGGTCTTTCATCCGCGACGATGCGGACCTTGAGGCTCTGAATGAGGCCCTGGCGGACCTCGCTAAGTCCTCCCCGGCACCCGCCGGGGCTGCCTCCACGCCCACGCTCCCCACCGTGGGGACGAAAAACCCCGGCGGGGAGGTCCTCAGCGTGGACGAGATGCTCGTCCGTGCCGAGGCGAACAACGACACGAACGCGGTTTCTCGCCTGAAGCTGGCGAAGCTCGCGTCTGTCTCCAACCTGATCTAGGAGGAAACAATGGCCGGTATCACTGGTCAGGGTACGACCTACAACCTGCCCAATTACGTCGGCGAGCTTTTCGCCGTGTCCCCCGAGGACACTCCGTTCCTGTCCGCTATCGGCGGCCTGACCGGCGGCGTTTCTGCCGGTGCCACTCTCTACGAGTGGCAGACCTACGATCTGCGCGACGCTGACGAGAACCGTCAGCGTAAGGAAGGCCAGGATGCCCCCACGGTGGAGGAGCGCGTGCGCTCCACCAACCGCAATGTCCTGGAGATTCACCAGGAGGCTATTGAGCTGTCCTACACGCGCCAGGCGGTCACCCGTCAGCGCTCCACGGGCGGCGAGAAGACGGTCACCATCGGCGAGGTGACCCTGCCCGAGGATGAGATGCTGTGGCAGATCGACCAGGGTCTGAAGCAGATCGCGCGCGACGTGAACAAGTCCTTCCTGGTGGGCACCTACCAGGACCCCACCGACAACACGACCGCGCGTAAGACCCGAGGCCTCCTCGAGGCCATCACGACCAACGTCGTGGCGGGCACCGGCGCGCTGACCGAGGACCTGGTTCTGGACCTCATGCAGAAGGTCTGGGAGAAGGGCGGCATCCAGCAGGGTGAGACCCGAACGATCATCGTGGGCGGCAAGCTCAAGCGTGCGCTGTCCAAGGTCTTCATTAAGGACAATTCCTACCGCGAGTCGTCCCGCACGGTCGGCGGCGTGAACGTCCAGACCATCGAGACTGATTTCGGTGCGTGCAACATCATGCTCGACCGAAACATGCCCGCCGATACGCTGGTGGTCGCATCTCTCGATGAGTGCGCCCCGGTCTTCCTGGAGATTCCGGGTAAGGGCCACTTCTTCGCGGAGCCTCTCGCCAAGACGGGCGCGTATGATCGCGTCCAGCTCTACGGCGAGATTGGCCTGTCCTATGGCTCCGAGATGCACCACGGCAAGCTGAAGCTGTCGTGATCGTCTCCGGCGGCGGGGCCTTGAGCATCGGCCCCGCCGCCGGTCCACCATCGAGGAGAACACCGTGAACATCTACTCATCCATCTACCCTGAGCTGCTCCTGGTCCTGCCTTCGGGCAGCGTCCAGTTCATCGAGGGGTCGGCCACGGTCGCCGACGAGAAGCTGGCGGGCGAGGTCCGCGAGCTGGTGGCTCGCGCGGAGGACCTGGGTCTGATCGCTCCCGAGGCTGAGGCCGTCGAGGGCAAGAAGTCCGGCAAGAAGGCCGACGAGGAGCTGGTCTGACGTGACCGCCCTCGCCTTCGCCACGCTTGACGATCTGCGCGACCGTCTCTCACCCGAGGACCTTCGGGTGGTGGACGCGGCCCCGGCGCGCGCTCAGGTCCTCCTGGAGGATGCGAGCGACCTTATCCGGCACCGTTGCGCGGGCTGGGAGGGTGCGCCGGAGTCGGTGCGGGTGGCGGTCGTGTGCCGCGTCGTCGCTCGCGCTTTGCGTCAGCGTCCGGCGGGCGTGGCCGGGGATGCCTCCCAGGTCACCCAGACCACTGGCCCGTTCACCATGTCCACGTCGTGGTCGACCCCGAGCGGGGACATGTTCCTAACGAGGCAGGACCGCGACGACATTAACGGCGCGACGGCCTCGTTTTTCGGGTCGGCGGACACCCTTTTTGGGGGTCGCCCGTGAGCGTCATGGATGCCTGGAAGGAGCAGGCGGTGCTCCTGCGTCGTGCGGAGCCGAAGCGCGACCCCCTGGGGGTCGCCTTCCGCGCGCACGACGTGCAGGAGATCGCGCTGGCCCCGGTCCTGGTCGCCACCACGGAGTCCGAGAACCGCGAGGGCACGGGCGAGGACTACGGGATCCGCGAGGACGTGACGATCTACTGGGATAATCGGGACGAGGCTCCGGCCTCTGTCCTGCCTGGTGACCGGGTGCGTTTGCGTGGTGGCGTGTGGGAGCCGGTCGGCTCCCTGGTAGGGTACCCCCTGGGGGTATATCTGCGACTCAGGAAGGAGGCCCCGCGTGAGCGTTAAGTTCAAGCCGAACAAGCGGACGGCGGAGGCCATCTTGAAGGGGTCGGAGGTGCAGGCCCTGCTCGCCAGGAAGGCGGCGGAGGTCGCCTCGCGTGCCGGGGAGGGCTTCACCTCGGGCGTGCGCGTCGGTAAGGACCGCGCCCGCGCCTACGTCCTCCCGGAAACGTACAAGGCTCGTAAGCGACAGGCGCGCGACCACGTGCTGGAACGCGCCGTAGGAAGGGGCTAACAATGAGCCACCCACTCCCCGATCTCCAAAAATTGGTGATCGACTACCTGAACCGCCCTGGTGTCGTCCAGGGCCTCGAGGGCGAGCTGGCGGGCACCACGGTGGGCGGCGTGCGCCCATCCACCGAGGAGGACCCCCACCCCTACGTCCTCGTTCTGGCGACTGGAGGCCCTGGTCAGCATGACCGGGTGCTCTACACGGCCCAGATCACCATCGACTCCTACGCGCCTACCTCGTGGTGGGCGGGCGAGCTTGCCCGCCGCGTAGGGGATGCCGTTCACGCTCTCCCGAGTGCGGACGGCCCCGTGGCAGTCGTGCAGTCGCCCGCTCCGGCGGAGCTGCCCGACCCCGACACGGATATGCGTCGCTACACGGCGACGTACCAAGTCACTGCGAAGTTAGGAGTTGCAGCATGAGCAAGACTAATGCTGATCTCGCGTTCATGGCGGGGTCCGAGAAGGACACGCTGTGGCTCGGTCCCGCTGGGACCGATCTTTCCACCATCACCAACCTGACCACGGCCATGCCTGCTGGCATGATCGATGTGGGCTGGCTGTCCGAGGACGGTATGGGCCTGGGCATGTCCGACTCTGTGGACAAGGTGCGCGGCCATCAGGGCCACGGCGTTGTCCGCACGTACATGTCAGAGTCGTCTACGACGTTCAAGGCCTCGCTGCTTGAAAGTAAGCTCGAGCTGCTGAAGCGTTACCTGGGCGTGCTGAAGACCGAGAAGGTCACGGCGGGAACGTCCTCGATCACCCGCATGGAGGTCTCGACCTCCCGTAAGGTCGAGGGCCTCGTCGGCGTTGCCGACCTTTTCGACGTGTCCACCGGCAAGCAGAGGCGCTATGTGTTCAAGCGCCTGGAGCTTGGCGAGCGCTCCGACATCTCGTACAAGGTGGGCGAACTCACCGTGTACGAGTACAACCTCGAGGTCCTGGACGGCTATGTCCTCCTGACCGACGAGGAGGGCCTGAAGGTCGTCTGACCCCTGGTCTCCCACCCGCGCGCCGTGTCTGTTCTCCCGGCGCGCGGGTGGGCATCACACCCCCTGGAGAACAGACAAATTAACCGATAGCCTATTTTAGGAGAACAGATCATGGCTACCAAGACCACCACCGCCCGCAAGCCCGCCGCCAAGAAGCAGCCTTCCGCCGCTGAGCTGGCGCGCCGCGAGGCCCAGGCCAAGCGCGACACCGGCGCACCCCAGCCCATCCACGTCGAAGTGATGGGCATTGCCCTGGACGTTGACCCCGTGAACGTCGATGACTTCGACGCTATGGTCGCCATGGAAAATGGCGATTACCGCCCCATGCTGGAGTGCCTCATCCCGGACGAGGAGGAGCGCGACGCGGCCCTGACCGCCCTCCGCGAGGAGTCCGGCAAGCTCCGGTACTCCAAGGTCGTGGAATTCACCCAGGAAGTATTCCAGTCCCTGCGCCAGGGAAACTGATCGGCCTCGCCACCTTCCTGGAGGACCACTGGGAGGTGCTGGAGGCCGACTTCCAGATGACATACAACCTTGACCTGACGGAGGTTTTCACCGGAGGCCTGTCGCTGCGTCGTGTCAAGGTGCTGATCGACAACCTGCCCTCCGGGTCGCTGCTCCGCAAACGCATGGGCGGAGCAGCGGCCTGGACGGACGAGGTGGCGGCGACCTTCGCCGCTAACCACCGTCTGGAGGGTATAATCATTACGTCCCTGGGTGGCAAGAAGGGCGACGTGCCCAAGCCTGTTGCCCCGCCTGAGCCTGGCTGGTTCGAGCGGGCGGAGGCGGAGGCCCAGAGGCGTGAGGAACGGGCGCGACGGTGGGTCGCGGCGCACAGTTAGGAGCGGATTGTGGCGGAAAACGGCTTTAGCCTGGGCACGGCGTGGATTCAGATCGCGCCGTCCCTGAAGGGCCTGAACGATTCCGTCCGCAAGGAGCTGGGCGACGTCGACACCAAGCCCGCTGAGAAGAAGATCGAATCCGGCCTTGGCGGCGCTTTCAAGAGCGCGGCCAAGGCCGGTGCGCTCGCCCTCGGCGCTATGGGCGCTATCGGCGCTGTGGTCGGTTTCGCGGACGTCGCCAGGGAGGCCCTGGCCGCGTCCGACGCGACCGACAAATTCAAGAACACGTTGTCCTTCGCGGGTGTCGCGTCGGATGAGATCGAGAAGCTGACCGCTAGTACGAAGAAGTACGCGGACGACACCGTGTACGAGCTTTCCGACATCCAGAACATCACCGCCCAGCTCGCCGCTAACGGTGTCGAGGGCTACGACCAGCTGGCGGAGGCGGCGGGCAACCTGAACGCTGTGGCCGGTGGCAATGCCGAGACGTTCAAGTCGGTTGGTATGGTGCTGACCCAGACGGCTGGTCAGGGAAAACTGACCACTGAGAACTGGAACCAGTTGGCCGACGCGATTCCGGGCGCGTCTGGCAAGCTCCAGGAGGCCCTGCTCAAAAACGGCGCATATACCGGGAATTTCCGGGATGCGATGGCGAAGGGCGAGATCACCGCCCAGGAATTCAACCAGGCGATTCTGGACCTGGGCTTCACCGACGTTGCCCGTGAGGCCGCAACTTCTACCAGCACGATTGAGGGCGCGTGGGGCAACCTCCAGGCGGCACTCGTCACGGGCGGTATGGAGATCGTGGATCGTATCAAGCCAGCCCTGACGGACTTCATGGGCGTGGTGGCTGAGGGCGCGTCCGCTGCCTTCGGCTGGATTAACGGCTCGCTGTTCCCGGCGCTGGAGTCGATCTGGACGCTGGTCACCACTGGCAGCTACGACGGGAACCTGTTCGGTCTCGCGTCGGACTCGGGCGTTATCACGGCGCTGACCACGATCAAGGACACCGGCCTGGACCTGTACAACTGGGTGACGGGGACGCTCGTCCCTGGCGTGCAGTCGTTCTTTGACCTCGCGGTCAACGGCAACTTTGACGGCAACTTCTTCGGGGTCCAGGAGGACTCCGGCCTTATCGACTTTATTCTATCGGTGCGCGACAACGTGATGGACATCTGGGGCTTCCTGTCCACGACGGTCATCCCCGGCGTGGCGAACTTCCTGGGTAGCGTTGTGTCGTCTCCGTTCTGGGGGACGCTCGGGAGCTTCTTCGGCGCGCTCGTCCAGAACAAGGTGATCCTGGAGTCTGTGGTGGGCGGCTTTATCGCCTGGAAGACAGTCACGGGCACCATGAGCCTGATCGCACTGACCACCCAGGTGTGGGGTCAGGTGTCGGCGTGGACGGCGGCGAAGGTCGCCAAGGCCGGAGACCTGGCCGAGACCGTCGCCCTGAAGGCTATGTACGCTGGAGACTTCCTGCGTAGCATCGTTCAGCAGGGCGTGCAGGTGGGCCGCACGACGGCGGCGTGGGTTGCCCAAAAGGGCGCTATGGTGGCGGGCAAGGTCGCTACGGGCGCGTACACCGCCGCCCAGTGGCTCCTCAACGCGGCCATGGATGCCAACCCGATCGGCCTGATCGTGGTGGCTATTGGCGCGCTGGTCGCGGCCTTCGTCGTCGCCTACAACAAGTCCGAGACGTTCAGGAACTTCATTGACGGCATGTGGGCGGGCATCAAGAGCGCCGTCGGCTCCGTCATTGACTGGTTCCAGACCTACCTCCTGCCGGTGTTTGAGTCGGTGTGGGAGGGGATTAAGGTCGCCGTGTGGGTCGTGGTGACTGCTATCGCCCTGTATATCGAGGCGTGGAAGGCCGTCCTCCAGGCTATCGCGGACTTCATCGTGACCTACGTCTGGCCGTACATTCAGACCGCGTGGGAAGGCATCAAGACCGGCGTTGCGACGCTGTGGGAGTACATGCAGGCGGCATGGTCTGGCATCCAGACGGCGGTGCAGACGGTCGCGGACTTCTTCACGGCCTACGTCCTCCCGGTGATCGTCGCCGTGTGGGACGGCATCAAGGCCGGGGCGGGCCTCCTGTGGGACGGCATCCAGGCGTACTGGAACTATATCCAGACGTGCGTGCAGGTCGCCGCCGATCTGTTCCAGTCCTACGTCCTTCCGGTGATCACCGCCGTGTGGGACGGCATTAAGACCGGCGCGGAGCTTCTGTGGAACGGTATTCAGACCGTGTGGACGGGCATCCAGACGACGGTGCAGACGGTGGCCGGGTGGTTCCAGTCCTACGTCCTCCCGGTGATCTCGACCGTGTGGGAGAACATCAAGGCAGGTGCGCAGGCGCTCTGGACGGCCATCACGTCGATCTGGGACGGCATCAAGACCTCGATCAACAACGTTGCCACCTGGATGAGCGGCACGCTCACGTCGATCATCTCGACGGTGACGGGGGGCATCCAGTCGGCCTTCCAGTCGATGAAGGACAGCGTGGCGAACATCTGGAACTCGGTCAAGTCCGTGGTCGCCAAGCCCATCAACTTCATCATCAACACGGTCTACACCTCGGGCATCAAGAAGACGGCGGACAGCATGGCTGAGAAGCTGGGCCTGTCCTTCCGCCTCCCGGCTGTCTCGCCTATTGCCGAGTACGCCTCGGGTGGTGTCCTCCCCGGCTACACGCCCGGTAGGGACATCTACCATTTCTTCTCTCCGGATGGTGGCGGCGCGCTCGCCCTGTCCGGCGGCGAGGCCATCATGCGCCCCGAGTGGGTGCGCGCGGTGGGTGGCCCGGAGGCTGTGGCGCGTATGAACGCGGCGGCTCGCGCGCACTCCTCCTATATCCCCGGCGGCGATACGGGCGTTAAGTTCGCGGCCTACGCTAACGGCGGTATCTGGGGCGCTGTGAAGGGCGGCTGGGACTGGATCAAGGACGCAGCCGACACGATGGGGAAGATTATCGCTGACCCCATTGGCGCGGTGGCGAACTTCATCAAGGCCCCGGTCAACGCCATGATGGCCAACCTCCCCGGCTCGGGCATGATCTCGGACTCCATGCGCGCCGTCCCCGGCATCTGGATTGACGGCTTTGCCAACTGGCTGAAGGGCAAGACGGAGACGATGGGCGCGGTCGGCATCGTCAACGCCGCCAGGAAGGCTATCGGCGTGCCCTACGTGTGGGGCGGCTCGTCCATCCCGCCGGGCCTCGACTGCTCTGGCCTCGTCTACTGGGCCGCTCACCAGATGGGCAGTTCGATTCCGCGCCTGACGGCGGCGGGCTACCAGGCTGGCTCCAGCGCGGGCAACGCCAGCGTCCCCGGCACGCTCCTGTACTGGGGCAACCCTGCCTGGCACGTCGCCATTTCGTCCGGTAATGGCATGATGGTGGAGGCCCCGAAGCCCGGCGCTTTCGTGCGCGAGACCGGCATCTGGGGCAGTCCGACGGCGGGCACGTACAAGTTTGACAACGGGGGCTATCTCCAGCCGGGGCTGACCACGGTCCTGAACGAGACGGGCAAGCCGGAGCCGGTCTTTACGTCCGGTCAGTGGGACGCGCTCCAGAACCGCGCGGCTCAGGCTGGTGGGCCGGATACGCTGGTGGTCGTGGACGAGGACGGCCAGCTGATGGCACGCATGAGGGTGGCGGCCAGGGGCGCTGTGAATGACGCGTTGGCCCCGGCTTCTCGCACGCGCGCCCGCGATCTCCTCGGCGCAGGCTTCTAACGAAGGGAGGTAGCCAATGGCTACCGTATGGTCCGCTTCTAGCGGCTACATGTTCATTGGCATTGCCTTGGACTGGTCCGGCGACCCGGCCAGCGGGTCGGTCACGGTCACCGCGACTGTGACCGCCTGCTCCGACGGGTACGGCCACAACTGGACCAACCGTTGGCGCTGGTGGGGCTACTCGGGCGAAGGCTCCGAGGCGTTCAGCTTCTCGTCTGGCTACGGCCAGACGGTCTACAAGCAACTGTCGCAGTGGTCCTTCAACGTGCCCCTGAAGTACGGGCAGGAGACCACGGTGGGCATCGGCGCGAGCCTGGGGCCGATCTGGAACGGCGGAAACCCGGCGGTAGAAAACTACCTGACGCTGCCTGCCCGTCCGGTCAATATCCCGAACGCTCCGACGGTCGCCCACGCCACCCGCGTGAACGACTCCCAGATCACGGTGGACTGGATCGCCCCGCCCCAGGGCGAGTCCAACCCCATCGACAACTACGTGGTCGAGAGGCGGGTGGATGAGTCCGCGGACTGGGAAGTTGTCGCTCCGGTCAAAAATGCGGTCTCCCTGGCGACCTTCAATGTGACCGCTGGGCATAAGTACACGTACCGCGTGAAGTCGGAGAACAGCGCGGGTGGTTCGGCCTACGTGGAGGCGGAGCCGGTCTACACCACGCCGCCCGCGCCGATCAACGTCCATGCGGAGAAGAACGCGGACGGCGACATTCTGATCACGTGGGAGAATAAGGCTCCCTATACTCCGACCAGGTGGGATGTTTACGACGGTAACACGCTGATTGCGAAGGCCTCGATCAAGACTCACGAGGCCTTCCTGCTGCACCGCAGCCCGCGCCTCGACGTGACGCACCAGTACCGCGTCGTCTGCGTGGGCGGGACCGTGGAGTCTCCGAAGTCGGCTCCGTCCAACGTCGTGCAGCTTCTGGCACGCCCGAACGCCCCAGAGCCGACCTCGGATGGCGTGTATTTCCCGTCGGACGACCCGGTGATTCTGACATGGCGGCATAATCCGACGGACTCCAGCCCGCAGACCCGCTATAGCCTTCAGTATCAGAGGAAGGCGACCAATACGCCGGGGCCGACGTTCGACCGTCGCGCCTCCGAACAGCAGGCGACGGTGGGCGTGCTCCAGGTCGGCACTTACGAGTATTGGGTCAAGACGTGGGGCCTCCACGCGGATGCGTCCCCGGTCTCCCGTCGCGCGACGTTCTACGTCGAGCCGCGCCCCGTTGTGTCGATTCAGTCCCCCTCCCAGACGGTCAAAACGTCGTTCGTGGGGGTGGCGTGGTCGTACTCGTCGCAGGGTGGCCCGGCGCAGGCGAGCGCCCGCGTTGAGCTGTACCTGGGTGGCAACAATCTGGTGGAGACGCAGGAGGTGCGCGGGCCGCTGACTCGCGTTCGCCTGAACACGTACCTGGAGAATGGGCGCACTTACCGCGTGGTTGTGGTTGCGACGAACGCGCACGGCGTGCAGTCCCGCATCGTCAACCAGACGTTTGCGGTGGCTTATGAGAAGCCTCCGGCTCCTCGCGTGTATCCGGAGTGGGACGACTTGGCGGGGTGTGTGCGGGTGCGGGTGGTGAACCCGGCTCCGGAGGCTGGCAAGCCCGCCGCTGTGCGCAACCGGGTGGAGCGCAGCGACGACGGAGGCAGGTCCTGGACGACGATCACGGAGGACCTGCCGGTGTCCGGCCAGCTCCTCGATTACCAGTCGGTCAGTCATGGGGCGGCGGCGTACCGCGTGACGGCTACGTCGGCGTTGCCGTCGTCGGGGGTCGCCACGGAGGAGATTGTCCTGGACTCGTGGGCCATGTGGATTGGCGGGGGCCAGAATTTCGGCTTCACCGTCCCGCTGCGGTGGGACCCGCTCCACTCGTGCAAGACGGGCCTCGCCAACCGCAAGCTGTACCGTTTCGCGGGCCGCGAGCGCGCCGTGGAGATGGCCGGACGGCACCGCCAGAAGACCCTGAGCCTGTCCGCGACCCTGTTTGATGAGGACTTCTGGATGATCCAGCGGCTGGAGGAGCTGTCCTACATGCCGGGGCCGTTCCTGTACCGTGATCCGATGGGCCGGAGGGTTTACTGCTCGGTCAGAGACTTCACCGCTGACCGGGCGCTGTCTGGCAAGTGGAGTGTTAAGCTGGAGGTCGAGGAGGTGGACCATGAGTAACCGGCTTGACAACGTGGAAAACGCGCTCGCGGAGCTGATCAGGGAGAAGTACCCAGAGGGTGCGCTGGTCGGCGCGTGGACCGTCTCCTGCGAGGTCCTGACCACGGAGACGGACGAGGACTCTCGCGCGCTCTGGTTCCTGGAGGGCCGGGGGTCGCTGATCACCCGTCGCGGCCTGATTGAGCTGTCTCGTGATGTGCTCGCGCGGACGGTGAAGGAGACCGACGAGTGAGCGCTCTCGACACCCATAGGCAGGCGGATTACACGGTCACTCTCCTGGACTCCAAGGACCGTGTAATCCGTCGTCTGGACGGCGTGACAGGCGGGAACATCACGCTGAGCAACTCGACGCGACTTCGCGCGTCCGGGAGCCTGCACCTGACGGAGGCGTGCGGGCCTATCGACTGGATGACCCAGCGCGTCCGCGTCGATTACGCCACGCCCGGCCAGTCGTGGGGCCTTGGCGTGTTCCTCCTGTCGGCTCCCACCCGCTCCTACGGTGAGGCCGGGTCCACGTGGGACGTTGACCTGTCCTCCCCGCTGGCCCTCCCGGATGCTGACTGCGTGGACCGCACCTATACGGTGAAGGCCGGGTCCAACCTGATCGACGCGGCGGCGGGCCTGCTGCGCGACACCGGCCTGGAGCGCCTGTCCATCACCCCCTCGACGGCCACCGCGTCGTCCGACATCGTGTACGATCCGGGCAAGTCCAAGCTGACCATAGCCAATGAGCTGCTGAGCGCGGCTGGCTACTGGTCGGCACACCCGGACGGTGAGGGGCAGGTCCACCTGGACCCCTACGTGCGCCCGGCGGCGCGCGGGGTCGCCTATGACTTCCGGGAGGGCGCGAGGGCTATCCATCTGCCCGAGTGGGAGCGTGAGCTGGACGCTGCCAGCGTCCCCAACAAGGTCGTCCTGGTCTCCGAGGGTAGCCAGGATAAGGCGGCGCTGGTGGGCGTGGCAACCAACGAAGACCCCGCCAGCGCCTACTCATTCCAGGCGCGCGGACGGTGGATCGTGGAAACCCAGACTGGGGTCGAGGCCGCTAATCAAGAGTCTATCGACTCGCAGGCGCGCCGCCGCCTGATCGACGTGTCCACACCCTCCGCGTCGATCACAATCCAGCACATGCCGGTGCCCCTCCAGCCCAACCAGGTGGCGGGCTTCTCCAGCCAGGGGCACACGGCGCAGGGCGTGGTCAAGGAGATCGAGTACACGCTGGACCCCACCGCGCTCGTGAAGACCAAGCTCCTGGAGGTGACCGACCTATGACCACCCTCGACTACCTCATGAACGTGGTCGCGGGCTTGCGCTCGCGCCTCGACCTCGCGCCTGTCTTCCGGTGGGCCGTCGTGGTCGGTACCGACCCGCTGCGTGTGCAGCTCGACGGCGACGCGACCCCGCTCGCGGCTGACCCGATCAACTTCGCGGGCGACCTGAAGGCGGGCCGCCGCGTCTGGACGGTCAGTGTCAACCGCCGCCTGTACCTCCTGGGCACCGTCCGAGAGACACAGACCGGCGACGGTGGGTCTTCCGCCCCGGTGGGCACGGTCGTGGCCTATGCGGGCGTGAAGGCTCCCGCCGGGTGGCTCCTGTGCGATGGCACCGCGTACAAGAAGTCGCAGTATCCGGCGCTCGCGGCGGTCCTGGGCGCGACGGGGACGGGCGCGGACTTCGCCGTCCCGGACTTGCGCGGGCGGTTCCTCATGGGCACGTCTGCCTCTCACCCGCGAGCGCAGACGGGCGGCGAGGAGACTCACACCCTGACCACCGCTGAAATGCCGTTCCACAGTCACAAGGTGATCGGTCAGGGCTATGATGGCTCGTGGTTTGGTGGCGTGGGTATCTGGCGGTCTGATGCAGGCTCGGGCGGCAAGTGGACTATCGCGGCGGGGTCCGGGTCTGGTCAGCTCGGCTACCTGGACGCGGCGGCTGCGGGTGGCAACCAGCCGCACAACAACCTCCCGCCGTTCTACGCGGTGGGCTACATTATCAAGGCATGATGAGAGAGGTACATATCATGACCGCATCAAGCACGGCGCTGATCGCCGCGTCCAAGGACGCGACTCTGAAGGAGCGGACGGTGGCCCTCGCGGCCACCCTGGGCATGACGGAAAACGAGGTAGAGGCCTCGTGGAGGAACATCCTCGTGACCAACGCCGACGATCAGGGCAAGGGCACGATTGCCGACGTTTACGCTTACGCGCTGGAGGCGCGTAGGCAGGCGCTGGCGAAGCTCCCGCCGGAGGTGGGCGAAAACCTCGCCGCCGTGACGGACGAACACCTCCTGTACGCGCTGCGACAGGCCCTGAAGGATACAAAGAAGGAGAACTAACCATGCCAGATATTGACGCTTTTGCTTACGACATGCAGTGGTGGTGCCAGTATGGCGACCTGGGCTACGACCAGTGGAACCGCTGGGACCTGCGCGTGGGTGGCGAGACCGACTGCTCCGCCCTCGTGATCGGCGTGCTGAAGGCGCGCGGTTTTGACACCGGCAACGCCACCTACACGGGCAACATGGCCAGGGAGCTTACCGCTCGCGGCTGGGACCTGCTCGACCCCGATACCGACCTGGAGCGCGGCGACATCCTGCTGAACCACGCCAACCACGTTGCCGTCTACCTGGGCGGCGGTCTGCTCGCTCAGGCCTCGATTGACGAGCGCGGCGAGATCGCGGGCGGTCAGGCGGGCGACCAGGCCAACGAGACCAACGTCAAGCCTTACTACGATTACCCGTGGGACTGCGTGCTCAGGTTCACGGGGTCGGACACGGGCGGCGTGTCCACCTACGGCCACGGTTCCGACTACAACGCGAACGGCTACGGCGAGGACTACGTGCGTGAGGTCCAGCAGCAGCTCCTGGCGCGAGGCTACGACCTGGGCGAGGACGGCGCGGACGGCATCCTGGGTGAGCAGACCTACGCCGCGATTAAGGCCTTCCAGGAGGCTAACGGGGGCCTGGAGATCGACGGTATTCCGGGTCCCCAGACGCTGGCGGCGCTGCGCGGCGCGAGCATCGTCCCCGCCGCTGCCCACCAGCCCGCCGTTGACGGCTACTGGGGCGACGCGACGACCCGCCTCCTCCAGGGTGTCCTCGGCACGACTGTGGACGGCATCGTGTCGTCCCAGGCGGCGGTGAACCGCGACAGCCTGCTCGGCTGCACGACCGGCTGGGAGTTTGTGCCCACCGAGGTCGCGGAAGGCTCCCTCCTCATCGAGGCCATGCAGACGGCCCTCGGTGTCGAGGCGGACGGCCTCATGGGGCCGGACACGGCGAACGCACTCGCCGCACGGTACGGACTGGAGGGTGACGGGTGCCTGGATGCCCCGTCTCCGACGGTCGAAGCAATGCAGCGCGAGCTGCTGAATGGAGGTTGGTAATCATGGGTGCTCCGAAGCACGCTCTCACGACTGATCGCACGCGGTGGGCGGCTCTCACGCCGGATCGCCGCAAGGCCCTGTATGGCATTGTCGCGGCGCTCCTGGCGCTGGGCATGGCCTACGGGTACGTCACGCCCGAGCAGTCCACGCACTGGCTCGACGTGGCGGATAAGGCGCTGGGTCTGATCGCTCTCGTGATTGCCGCGTCTCACACGGGCGGGGTCTACGAGGCCCCGATCTACGGTGAGCGCGACGGGGAGGACTCGCCCCAGTGAGCCCCGGCGAGGTTGTGGCCGTCATCAGTGCCTCCGGAGTTGCCTTCGGGGGCCTGGTGACGGCTGTGTCCGTCCTTGCTGGCATGAAGTGGGGGCGAGAGAAGGCTAAGGCGGAGGCGCTCCTGGTCCGGGAGCAGGTCGGCAAGGCTCGCGCTGAGCGTGAGCAGGCCGAAACATCAGCTGCGCTGGAGGCTATCGCGGGGAAGATCGACCAGCGTCTGGACGCGCTGGAGGCCTCGCTGTCCGAAGTACACCACGAGGTGACTCCGAATCATGGGGGCAGCATCAAGGACGCGGTGCGCCGCATCGAGCAGAACCAGGAAGGTTTTCGCTCGACGTTGGACGCGCACGGCCAGGTGCTCGCCTCCCACGGTCAGGTGCTCGCCAACATTACCGAGCGCCAGGACCGCGATATGCGCGACCTTGGCGCTCGGATCGACAGTATTCAGGAGACGGCGTGGGCGGAGCATGAAGCGCTCCGGGATACGCTCTCGACCATAGGAGCGTCGTCATGACTGCTTTCATTGAGGGGTCGGTTCAGACCCCCACCGGGCGTATCGTCCCCATGACGGTCCACACGAAGCCCATCCCGGAGCCGGGGAGACTTCCGGACGGGAACGTGCTCGTCGCGGGTAATCTCGCGGCGGGTGTTCGCGCGCCGATCTCTGTCGCCCTGCACCCTGGGCGGTATAGGCTCCGTGTGTTCACACCGGCTGGCCTGCTGGCGGAGCGTGAGATGGACCTGGTGGACGATCAGCGCGTGACTATCGCGGAGCTGCTGGAGCCAACCACGTCTCCCGTGTCGCCCGCCGTCGAGGCCGGGGTGCAGCCGGGCGTAACGCCCGCGCCTGGGTTAACGCCGCAGCCTGAGCCGCCTCCGCACCCGGAAGGCTGGGACACCCTGTAGGCGGCATAGCAGGAGGCCCCTCCAACCGATCGGTTGGAGGGGCCTCGTCTTGTGTGGCGGCTACGATACCACGGCCATGTCCCACTCGCGGCGGTATAGCTCCCACGCATGCCTGAGGAGGCGGCTCAGGATCACCAGGCTGCGGTCCAGGCTGCGCTCGCGGCTCAGCACTTCGTCGCACAGCTCCTCGAGGGTGAGCTGAACCAGCTTGATAAGCTGCTCGTCCGGGCAGGTGACGCGGGGGACCCTAACGATAGCGGCGCACCGCTCGATCACCCGGGCGGCGGCTGCCACGTCGTAGTTCGCGCCCGTCTCGTAATCGAGGTCGCCCATATGGGCGGGGCGGGCGACGAGGCCCGGGGCGTGGGCGGTGTAGGAGCCGACGATGTTCCGCCAGGTCCAGCCAACGTATAGGGCGAGGTAGTTCACGAGGTCCAGGCGCGTGTCCAGTTCGGTGTCTCCCGCGCCGGGCGCGCCCAGGCGGTCCACCTTACGGGCGACGTTCGGGACGATGGAGAAGGCCTCTCCGCGCTTACGCCAGGAGATGCCGTACACGGCGGCTTTTTCAGAGGCGACGCGCAGGAGGAGGTCCTGGGGGCTGTTGCCGTAGTCCATGATGGTTGGTCCTTTCAGGTGTGGTCAGTTTTCGGAGTCCGCGGCTTGAAGGCCGTCGAGGAGGTCCCGTGGATTGCCGGTGATGAGGTAGGAGGACATGCCCGCCCGCATACCGTCGGTGGCGTTCAGCATGTTCACGATGTCCTGAACGGTCTGCTCGTTCACGCCGGGCATGTCCGGGTTGGCCTGGGTGAGACGGACGAGGACCTGCGTCCTGAGTCCCTTGTTCACGTTCGGGGCCAGCGGCTCGTATCCGTACAGCTCGACAACGGCCAGGAGCGGCTCGCGGTGGTGGCTCTCGTCGGCGGGGATGTCGAAGACCAGGGTCTCCTCGAGGCCGGAGCCTTCCCGCGCGATCCGCTCGACGGCCCCGTTAACGGTCGCGTCGATGATCCCCCGGTCGACAGCGCAGAGGTCCGGGAACATGTTTGCGACGGCGTATCCGACGTTCATGTCTTGGTGGAGGACGGCGGCCCCCAGGTAGACGGTTTCCGCGTAGGCGGCGCGGCGGATGAGGTCGGTCAGGTTTCGGCGGTCGTGAACGTCGATCTGTCGTGAGGTCATTGGTCTTGGTCCTTTCAGAGGGTTTCCGGATCGACGGGACGGACACGGAGGACGAAGTTCACGTGCGTGTGGTCGTCGTGGCGCTCCAGTACGTAGACGGCGAGCTTGCCGCTGTGCTCATTGGTGAGCGGGAAGAAGACGCGACCGCTCGTCTCGCGGCGGACGGTAAACAGGTCATCGAGCTGGGCAGCGGCGCGCTCGCGCTCATCGAGGGCGAGGCCGACCGGGAGAGAGGCGAGGTACTCGCCGGTCACCTCGTCGTCGGGGATAATGACGTGCCCCCGCTGGAGCACGGTTGACTTCATGGAGAACTCGAGGGCATCGAGTGCGTCCCTGAGAGCGCGAGCGCCTTCAAGGAGATCGTCTGTGATGGTCATGGCGGTTGGTCCTTTCTCAGTTTCCAAGCTGCTGGTTGATGCGGGCAATGTCGCGCGCGCCCTGCACCTGGAGGCGAATCGCGTTGAGGTCGCTTAGGCCGGCCTCGGAGATGCTGTAGGCGTACAGCACGCCCTCGGCCAGCACGTGGATGATCTGCCAGCCGGGCGCGCCCTCGACGGTGCGGTGGTCGATGCTGATCTGGTCGATCTTCTCGGCGGGGATGAGGCCGAATTTGCCGGGCAGGCCGAGCTTGTGGTTTCGCGTCCAGTAGATGAGCTTGCCGGTGTTGTCGTTGACGGGGATCTCGATCTTGTTTGCCATGATGGTGTCCTTTCAGGGGTGGTGGGTGGGAGGCCCCGCCGGGTGGTGGGGCCTCCCTGGGTGGGTTAGCGGTTCGCCTTGGGGAGGCGGTCGCGGTTGACCGGGTGGTTCATCCACTCGGAGACGATGGTCAGGGTCACCGGGGCGGTGACATGAGTCAGTATAGCGCACCCGGTGGCCCCGTGCAAGCGCTAATCCTTCCGATAGCGATTACACACGTAGCCCGCCGCCTCCAAGGGCAGGCCCTCCGACCAATCCAGGGGACGGACCATCACGTCATGCACCGCCTGCACCGTCGAGCCGGGCGCAGCCTCCACGATCACCTCATCATGCACGTGGCCGACCACGCGGTGGCCTTCCTCCACGAGGCGTACCAGGGCCGCGCCCAACACGTCGCGGGCCACCGCCTGAGTCACGTTCTCGACCAGCCGCCCGCCGTAGGTCTCAGTCCGCCAGCGCAGCTTCGGGTCCTGGAAGGACAAGCGACCGTCGCGCCCGGCCCGCACCTGGTGATACACCACCGCGCGCCCAGACGGGAGGCGCACCAGACGGTCGGACCCGTCCGCCTCCACGGTCAGACGATCTCCCGCCTGACCGCCGTAGTAGAAGGCGCGCTCCAGGCGACCCCACAAGCGGACGATCTGGCGGTTGGCACCTCGCCACTGGTCCACGATGCGCTGGAGGACGGCCTCACCGCCCAGCGCGTCGCCACCCATAGCGCGCAGCGACCCCACGCCACCGTTGTACCCGAGGGCAAGGACGGCCACCTTACCCTCCTTACGGCCCATCCCGCCGCCCATACGGTTGGCTGTCTCCACGTAGATGTCCCGGCCCTGGGCGAAGGCCTCCAGCGCCCACGACTCGCCCGCCAACCAGGCGACCACACGCGCCTCAATCGCGCTGTAATCGCACACCGTGAACGGGCCGACGAGGAGGGGCCTAACGAGGGCCTTCAGGGTCTTGGTGTCGGCACCGAGACCCAGGTTCAGGTCGAGGATAGCCGCGTCCTGAGCGGCCTCGGACGAGAAGCCCGCGCGCGGGAGGTTCTGGAGCTGAAGCCCACGGCCCGCCCACCGCCCGGTGTGCGCGCCAAAGAAGCGGACGCTCCCGCGCAGTCGCCCGTCCGTGTTCGCCACGTCGAGCGCCGTCTGGAACTTCTTGTGAGCGGTCAGCGCCATGCTCTGGCGCAGCTCGAGGACGCGGCGCTGATCTGCGGTCAGATCGTCGCGCGTGAGCGCCTGGCGCACCGTCTCCGCCTTCAGGTCAGGCAGGAGACCACCGAACCAGGTGAGAAGCTGCGCCGTGCTGCCTGGGTTTTCCACGCCCGTGATGGCCTTGGCCTCGGCCTTGTCGGCGGCCAGGTTCTCGCTCGCCACCTCGACCGCGCTTGCGGCCAGGTCGAGGTCCACGCGCACGCCCAAGTCGTTGACCTTCTGGTCGGCAATCCACACGCGGCGCTCGTGGTCGGTGGGCCAGGAGCGCTTATGACGACGCAGGAGGCGGCGGCGCATGTCTCGCATCGTCGCCACGTCCTGGCGGCAGTACTCGACAAACTGCGCCCACTTCTCGGGGTGGTCTTCGGGGAGGCGGCGCTTGCCGCTCCTGTCCGGCTGGCAGAACCAGCGTATGAGGGCCGCGCCCGCACCGTCTTTGGGGTCGGCCCCGAGGGCCTTTGCCCCACCCTCCAGGGACTGGGGATAGCCCCATTCCGCCATGTGGGCCATCGTGTCCTCCCAGGCTTCAGGAGGGAGATATTGACCGGTCGGTAGTCCGCGGAATCGAGAGAGGCAAACGCGCTCAAACTGGGCGTTGTGTGCGAACCTCACAACGACGTTCGAGCCGTCGAGGAGGTGGGGAATCTTCATGATCTCGTCGCGTCCGACGGCGACCTGTACGGGGCCGTCGTCTAGCGCCCACGCGCACATGAGGACGAGGAACTCCGGGTCCTCACTGTACTTGTAGACCCCGCGCTTCACGTCGGTGGTCGAGTACGTCTCAATGTCCACGTAGAGGTCGTGCGACCCGCCGGTGGCGGCCAGTTCGACGTTGGTGGGGACGATCATTTCCGGCCCCCCTGATCGTGACGGCCAAGGCGGCACTCCACGAAGAACGACGCACACGCGGCGACGATCAGCAGGGGGAACGTCACCGGCCACGGCGCACGCGGCATGGCGAACATGGCGACGATGGCACCGACCAGGCACCCGATGGTGATCAGGGCGGCGGTGAACTGCGCCCAGTCGATCTGGTACTTCTTCACTCCTGCTCGCCTCCCTCGAGGACGTGGGCGGCGTGCCACTTGGCGCGCAGGCCCTTCACGGCGCGGTGGTTGCGCACCGACGAGACGGTGCGACCGAGGTCGGCGGCGATCTCCGAGATCGACCGGGAGTAGTCGCCCGCCACCTCGTCCTCCCATTTCTCCCAGGGGCGGTGTGAGCGGGTGGCGGCCTCCACGCTGGCCTCCTGGGCGGCGCGCTGCGCCTCCCGGTGAGCAGGGGTCAGGTCGGTGATGCGTGACTTCTTGCGTCCGTACTCGCGGTTGGCGGCGCGGCACTGGTCGCACCGGCACCCGGCGACGTAGGTCGCGCGTAGGCCATGTGTTCGGGGCATGGGTCTTGGTCCTTTCAGTTCAGGGGTCACCCGTGCGGTGACATGAACCAGCATAGCACACCCAAGCGCTAAGACGCAAGTCAGGGCGCAAAAAGACCCCCTCACCTCCAGGACCAAGAAGGAAGTGAGGGGGTCGGGACCCATCAGGGCCTATGTTACAGGATGTCGTCCTCGTCGTCCTCCAGAACGTCGAAGTCATCCTCAGCACGGGACGCGCCGCCACCCAGCATCTCGCCGTCGCGGACCTTCTGGACATTCTCCAGACCGAAGGTCACACCACGGTTGCCGTTCGTGTTGTAGCAGTAGGCGCTCATGGACACGCGGGCGTAGATGCCCGAGTACACCTCGGTGCTATCGAGGATCGGGTTCAGGTCGCGGTCGACAACGCCCGGACGGCGCTTGGCCGAGACATTCATGTAGTAGCATCCCTCAAGTTCCGGGTTGTGCTCGAGGTCTGCGTCCTCGTCGCCGTCGTGGAGCGTAGACTTCAGGTTCTTCGGGACCTTGCCGCCGAACTTCGCCTTCTGCTCCTCAATCGCGGCCTGCTGCGCGGCCTTGATAGCGGCCAGCGTGCGCTTCGCCGTCTTCGGAATGATCAGCATACACGAGAACTTGGGGTCCTGATCCTGGGAGGCCGTGTAAGGCTCCAGCAGGTGAACGTAGCCGAGGCGAATGTTCTCATCAGCGCGGGTGACAACCTTACGGGGGTTAGCCATTGTAATCATCTTCTTTCGGTGATCGTGAATCGGTGAGCGTGCCGGGGCCGAGGCTCAAGGCCCCGGCACACCCTAAGTGTAGCGCTTTAGCTTCGAGTTGTCTACCCGAAGTCCGCCGCAGCGCTCGCGGCGGCTGTGAGAAGCGGACGCGGGTCCGCATCCCCCACCAGGGAGGGCTTGCCCTCCTTCTTGGTGATGTAGTCCCCGATCAGATCGGGGAGGTCAGACTTGCCCACCAGCTTCTCCAGCTTGCCAAGCGGTAGAATCTTGAACTCCGCCACCTGCTCGGGCTGGTACCCGCTGTCGATCAACGTCTGGATAGCCGCCGCCGGGTCAGTCACGACGCGACGACCACGGCCCGCCACCACCTTGAAGCCGGGGATCGTCCGGCCCTCGGTGTAAATGCGGTCGAAGGCCACGCCCTCGAGGGCATCACACCAGTGGCGAATTTGGGCGACTCGCTCCAGCTCAGCGCCCACCTCCTCGTCGTCCAGGAGGCCCGGGTCTCCGAAGTCGCGGGCAACCAGGAAGTCACGGCGGGCGCGGCACTCCCCAGCCACCGGGCACCAGCGGCAAGCCGCCTCGCCAGGGCCGAACTCGTCCGAGCCGTCCTCGACCTTCTGGACGGCGGGCAGCACCACGGTGTCGCGCCACTCGAGCAGCTCCTGGACGGTGAGCGTCTCGGAGGACACGCTCCCCAGGCGAGGCTGCACGACCGTCACGCTGACCTCCTCCACGGTACCCAGGAGGTCCCCGAACTCGTTCAGGGCACCCAGGCCGTAGAGGCGGAGCTGAGGGTTGCCGACCGCGTTCACGGGCACGCCCTGACCGTATTTCAGGTCGAGGACGCGCACGGCGCGAGGCGAGACCACCACCGCGTCGCCCGTCCCCCACACGCCGGGGACCCCCGTCGCCATCCGCTGCTCCAGCAGCAGGACGGAGTGGGGCTCGGCGTCCAGGTCGGCGCGCACCTGGTCCACGTACTTGCCCACATGGCGGAGCATATCCACCATGTCGTAGGTCTCGCCGTACTTAGCGGTCCAGTGGTTCAGGGCGTGGTCGCGGGCGGCTTCGTCGTGGTCGATCAGCTCGAAACGAGCGACGATCTCCGCGAGCGCGTGCGCCGCCGTGCCCTCCGCCGCGTGAGGCGACTCGGGCGGGGTGGGGGCCGCCGCCGCGAGCGGCACGCTGGCCGGGCAGGCCAGCCAACGCGCCGCCGATGACGGCCCAAGGTTCGCGTGTCCCTTGGGAGGCATGTCTCAGGCCTCCGGGAGCGCGTCGAGGAAGGCCTGAATCTGGTCGCCCTTGAGGAGGCCGACGCGGCGCGCGCCCGCCGTCTCGAGGGCGGTCTTGATCACGTCCTGCTCGCCTGCGCCGATCAGCTCGGTGGCTCGCGCGACGGCGACCGCCAGCAGGTCGGCCTCGGGGGTGACCATCTCGTCCTCGACGGTCGCGCCGTCGGTCTCGTCGGCCACCGGCTCAGGCTCGGGGGTCGGCTCGGGGTCGGCCTTCTTCGGGGTGGCCTTCTTGGCGGCGGGCTTCTTCGCCGTCTTCTTCGGAGCGGGCTTGTCCTCCGCCTCGACCGGGACGGCGGGCGCGGCCTTCACGGCCTCGACGGTGATCGGCGCGGGAGCGGTGCGCTGCGCGGCCAGCAGACCGGCTAGCCACTGCACCTCCTCGACGGATGCGCCCTGCACGTCGAGAGTGATGTTGATTTCCATGATCCTGTTCTCCTTGGTGATCGTTGATCGGTTAAATGAGTGACTCGGTTGAGCCGCTCGGGTCGGTGGGTTCGTCCAGGCGGGCGAACACGCGCTGAGGCCCGTAGAACGGGAGCCTGGTCGGCTTCGGCATAGGACCGAACCAACCGGGCAACTGCTTCAGTGCGTTGGTGATCTGGAGGATGTCCACACGCGAGTGCTTCCCGCGCTCGCGTCCTAGCGCTATCTCCCAGATTTCAAGCGAGCACACCACATCGATTGGGTGCGTGCCACTCACTATACCCTGTTCCTCGTCGCGTAGCCAACTGATACGCTCATCTGGCGACATATCCGCCCAGTTCTCGGGGACGAGGGTGTCCAGGTAGGCCTGAATGAGGCCGCCAACCGAGTCCTCCTCGGTCGCCATCGAGCGCACGGACTCCGCCGCCGCCTCCTCCTCGGAGGACAGGAACAGCTCGGGATTATCCTTCAGGCCATACTGGGCCTTGCTGGTCTTCCAGATATGAACAGCCTCGGCCCACACCTGGTTCACGTACTCGTCCGAGTACTTACCGAAGTCCAGCTTTTCGGCCACTTCCACGATGAGGAAGCGGCGGTTGCCTTCCTGCGCGCGCAGAAAGACGGCATCATTGGTGGTTCCCCAGATAACCTGTCGGCGGGGGAGCTTCACGTGCTCCCTCGCGTAGGGCAGGCGGATAACGTCGTGAGTCAAGGTAACGAACTGCTTCAGGGCCTCCGCGTCGGCTTTCTTCATGGCGAAACCCTCATCCGCGACGGTAACCCAGGAGCGGGTCATTGCCATGACTGTATCGCGCTGGCCGCTACCCTCGATGGGTCCGAGGGTGCAGGTCCACCCGCGTGCCATCGTCTCGACAAACCACGACTTACCCAGGCCTTGCCGCCCGGTCAGGATGAGACAGTTGTCCACTTTCACGCCGGGGTCGAGGGCGCGGGCCACGGCCTGCACCGCCACCAGGCGAGCCACCCGTCTCGTGTAGTCATCCTGCGCGCCGGGCAGGTAGGTTTCGATACGGCTCACACCGTCCCATTCCAGGCCTTCCAGGTACTCGACCACGGGGTGGAAACTGTGGTCCTGCGCCACCATGTCGATCACACCGTTAAGCTGCTCCTGCGCGGGGCGAGGCATGTTGTAGGCACGCTGCAAATGCGCGCTGATCTGGGCGCGGTCGGCGTTGGTGAGCGCGTCGTCCTTACCCGCCTCCACGGCCCGCCACGGGAACTGGCGGCGCGTGACCGTCGTCAAGTCCATCTCATTGCGAGCCAGGGCGCGCAGCACCGGGTCGTGGCGCATCAGCAGGTCCCAGTTATGCACATCGTCCAGCGACTTGCCCGTCTTGGGGTGGAGGTGAAACTCCAGGACCCACTCAGGGAGGGCCGCTCCGTCCTCGCCTCCGTCCTCGCCTCCGTCGACGTCCGCGAAGTCGGCGGCGACCAGCTCCGTGACGATCTCGGGACGAGCCGCGAACTCCCGCATGGCCCGCTGAATCGACGGGCGGTCGGCGGGGGCCGTGGACTGGCGCCCGGTCCTCCCCGCCATACACGTGCAGGGCCACGAGGTCGAACATGGACAGGGCGCGGCCATACGCCGGATCGGAGGCGTGGTTGGAGAACATGTAGCCGTCTGGGTAGACGATCACGCCGCCCTCGGACTCGGCGGGCGTGTAGTGCCACCTGTTCGGCTCGCCATCCACCGGGTCATAGGGGAGGTGGAAGGTCTCGACGGCGCGCGCCATGTCGTACACGCGGTTGAAGGCCCCAGCCACGCCGGGCAGGCCAAGCGGGTCACGCTTCGAGCCAGGCATGTGGTCAGGCGTGGGGCCAAGACCGCCGAAGTCGCGCAGGAGGCCCTGCGCCGTCGCCGTCTCGCCCTGGCACTCCACAACCTCGTACTCGTCCGGGTTGGCGGTCGCGGGCCAGAACATGAGGCGCTCCGGCTGGGTCGATCCAGGGTCAAATTGGGCTTCACCCAGGGCCTCGATCAATCCGCGGGCTACCCTCGGGTACTCCTCCTCGGACAGACCCGGCCCCATGATCGGGAAGATCACGCGATAGCGGGGGTGGGCGCGGGTGTGGGAGTACGTCGAGTGGACGAGGGCGCGAAGTCCGAGGCCCGCGACGACGGCGGGCAGGGTCTCGGAGGCCGCGTCCGCATCCAGCGTCACCGCGCTCCTGTACTCCACTTGCCCCTTCCGGCGGGCCGTGCCCTTCAGGCGACCGGCGACGTACCCACCGCAGTCCTTCATGGACTCCGGGTTGTGGGCGCGATCCACGAGGCGCTCCCACGTCAGCGTGGTGGCCTCCCACCTGCGCGACGATACGGACGGGGCGACCGACAGGTCAAGGGTGAGATCGGCTGCGGTCTTAGTGCTCATCAGTTCTTGGTCCCTTCTGTTAGATGAGGCTTTCGAGGTGCTCCATAAGCGCGGCCTGGACACCGGCCTTGCCGTCGAGCACCCGGAGGATGTTCGAGTCAAGCGTACCGCGAGACTCGATCACGTGGACGACGACGGGGTGGGTCTGCCCCTGACGCTGGAGGCGTTTGTTGGCCTGCTGCCACTGCTCCAGGCTCCACGGGAGAGAAGTCCACACGATGGTGTGCCCACCGTGCTGGAGGTTCAGGCCATGCCCGGCACTGGCCGGGTGGGCCAGCAGAATCGGGATGCGCCCGGCGTTCCAGTGCTTCACCGCGCCAGACTCACTCACGTGAACAGACTCAGGGAAACGCTCCTGGATCATCTCCAGTTCGGCCTGGAATCGGTAGAAGACGAGGACGGGGGAGCCGGTGCCCTCCACCACTTCCGCGAGCGCGTCGAGCTTCGCGTGGTGGAGCCAGTCCCAGCCGTTTCGGTCGTCGTCGTAGAGGAAGCCCGCGCTGATCTGGCTCAGTCGGTTGGTGGCGACGGCGGCGGTCGAGGCGGTGTGTTTCACGCCGCCCAGGAGGGTGAGGTCCGCGACGAGCTGCGTCCGCATGTCCTTGTAGGCCCGCTGCGCGGAGGCCGGCATCTCGACCTCGATCCGGTTCATGGTGAGCGGCGGGAGCTGGAGGCGACCCTCCGTGCCCATCGACAGGCAGATGTCCTCCAGTAGGGCGTGGATGCGTTCGGACGCGCCGGGGCGGGGCGTGTATCCGGTGACCACGCCGGACGGGAGGCGACCGGCCTCCATGAAGTAGCGGCGGCGGTATCCGGTGATCGTGCGCCCCAGGCGCTCCCCGAAGTCCATGAGGTAGATCTGCGCCCACAAGTCGAGGAGACCGTTCGGGGACGGGGTGCCGGTCATCTCCCACACGCAGGTCGCGGTCTTGGCGATCAGGCGCGCGGCCTTCCACCGCTTCGAGCGGTAATTCTTGAAGCCGCTGGCCTCGTCCAGGATGAAGGTCTCCCACCCGTGAGGCTGGCGCGCCGCCTCCCCGAGGAGCTGGTGGCTTATCACGTACACGTCAGCGTCGGTGGCCCAGGCGGCGGCCCGCTGCGCAGGAGTACCCACGACGGGCACCACACGCAGATCGGGCCTCCACTTGGTGGCCTCCTCGGGCCACACGTCGCGGGTCACCCGCGCCGGGGCCGTCACGAGAGCGGGCAGATGCCGCTCCTCCAGAGCGGACAGGACCGAGGCGGTTTTTCCCAGGCCCATGTCGAGCCAGAGGCCCGCCCGGTCGTGCGCCTTCAGGTGGGCCACCGCCGCCTGCTGGTAGGGGTGGAGGCGCAGGGGCGCGTTCACTCGCCCGCCTCGGGCGCGTCGACGCGGACAGACCCGCCGGAAGTCTTGACAGTGATCGAAGACAGAGGGAGGGTGATGAGGGCGCTCAGCTCGCCCTCCTCCACGTCCAGGCAGGGGACGACTTTACCGATGACGCTGATCGGCTGGCCGTCCAGGAGTATGGTCTTCGTCGTCCGGTTGATCTCGAGCGCGTGCAGCTTGTGCATGATGGTTGGTCCTTTCAAGGGGTGGAGGCCCGCCGGGTTGGTGGCGGGCCTCCGAGGAGGGTCAGGCGAGGGCGTTCAGCTCGTCGGCGTAGTCGGCCTTGATCTCCTCGAGCATCGGCTCACGGCCCTGGGCCTCGTACTCGGTTTCGGCAATGCGGTTGATCAGGTCGATCTGCTCGGCGTTGAAGCCCTGGAGGCTGACGGCGGAGAAGAAGTAGCGGCTCATGGTCTTGGTCCTTTCGGTTCAGGTCACCGTCCCTCGGTGACGTAATCAGTATAGCACACCCGATAGCCAGTAGTGCAACACCTAGCGCGTGTAACGTCAGTCACATAAGCGGCGGACGCGGCCACCCCCACGACGACGACGCGGCGGCAACGGCGGCACACCCAAGTCATCCAGCCACGCCGCGACCTCCACCGTCCCACTCAGCAGGACCACCTCAACACCCGCCCGCCTCGCGCGGTTATGCCACGCCGCCTGAATCGGACGCACCCGCCCGCCGGGGCGCTTCAGCTCCACCAGATACACGCGCCCCTCCCAGATCACCAGCCTGTCAGGGATACCCGCGTCCGTCGGCGCGAGCTTCGGACACAGACCACCCGCCGCGCTCACCCTGTCGTGCAGGAGGCGTTCGGCCAAAGACTCCAGCTCCGTGCTCACGCCGCCACCTCCTCGGGCCACGGGTAGACCACGGGCGCAGCGTTCACGCCAACCAGCGAGTAGATCCCCAGCGTGTGGTCGATCCACCGACGCACGTCGGAGCGGTAGGCCAGCAGACCCGCGCACCCCGTGTGGGCGATCAGCGCCGCACACCCCGGCGCGTCCACCATGAGGGGGAGCATGGCACGGATGCGACCAGGCGCGAGACGAGGACGGACGACGCGACCACCACCGAGGCCAATCACGGTGGCGTGATAGGTGGGCGGCGCATCCGATAGGCCGCTATTGCGCAGCGCGTCGGTGAGGCTCACCCACACGTGGCCGCAGGAGTCGAGGCCGACGAGGAGCCGACGATCAGAGTCAGGCTCAGGGATGAGGGCATAGTCAATGGCATAGGGGCGGCGCTTGCCGCACGGTTCTTTGCGTTCCATACGCCTCATGTTAGCGCTTTATGGGCGTGGTGTCGAGCGCCGCCGGGTGGTGGGCCGACCTCGTGGCCCCGTGCCCCGCGTGTGCCGCGTTTCGGCTTGTTCTATATAAGACACCTGGATACAAGCCGGAGCGCGGGTCTTGTTACAGGTCTTGTTACAACCTTGTTACACCCTGTTACGCCCGGAATATCAAGGCAAACGCGGTAAAGCGCTCGGTTCCCGTAACTATAAATCCTATTTACTTCTAATAAGAAAAAATTGTTCAGTAGTAAAACAGCCTGTTATACTATAGAACAATTTCACTAAAAATCTTCTCTATATAGAGAATAGGCACCGCTCTGTTACAACAAGTGTAAAGTTTCCCGGAATACCAACGAAAAACACCCGTAACAAGCGTGTAACAAGGTTGTAACAAGGGTGTAACAAGACAAAATCTTGTTACAAAACGCCCACAAACGTTGAAACCACGCTGTAACAGAAGCAAACCGCTAACCTACTTGACACATTCACCCCGCCGCCCAGCCCCGCGCACACTACGAGGTAGGCGCACCGGGGCCGCGCGAGGTAAGCCCCGCGTGCTACACTCACACCCATGACCCCCAGACCCGGAACCTCCCGCACCGGCACCGCACGCCACAAGCGCTGGCGCGTCCGCGTCCTCCACCTCGCACAAGCGAACGGCCAGACCCACTGCCCAGACTGCGGACAACCACTCGCCTGGGGGACCACACTCCAACCGCGCAGCCCCGAACCAGACCACGTGGTGCCAGCCGCACGAGGCGGGCGCGACACCATCGACAACGCCCGCGTCACCTGCCGCCAATGCAACCAGAAGCGAGGCTCAAAACCCATCCCAAGCCAGCCCAGGCCAACCCAGGCCCACACCGTCGGAGGCATCCAATGGTGAACACCACCT
>QWCL01000251.1_pt1 | contig 32366 bp, 21 predicted proteins | sample 1972551 | NCBI WGS metagenome assembly QWCL01 (sample SAMN09866709, study PRJNA288562) | Human oral metagenome isolate term2_saliva, whole genome shotgun sequencing... | isolation source: mouth | host: Homo sapiens | place: USA: California
TTGTGCCGCAGCAAGTCTTGCGATAGGCACGCGGAATGGAGAACAGCTAACGTAGTTAAGACCTACACGATGGCAGAACTTAACAGAACTTGGCTCACCACCATGCTCACCACAGATACCACACTTGAGGTTCTTACGAGTCTTGCGGCCCTTCTCAACGCCCATTTGAATTAACTGACCAACACCCTTCTGGTCAAGAACCTGGAATGGGTCAACATCGAGAATCTTCTTTTCTAAGTAGCTTGGCAAGAAGCTTGCGATGTCGTCACGGCTATAACCGAAGGTCATCTGAGTCAAGTCATTTGTACCGAAGCTAAAGTACTCAGCCTTCTGTGCAATAACATCAGCTGTCAAAGCAGCACGAGGGATTTCAATCATCGTACCCACCTTGAATTCAACCTCAACACCTTCTTTTTTGAAGAGTTTGTTTGCAGTTTTACGAATGATACTCTCTTGAATGTCAAGCTCATTAACAATACCAACCAATGGTACCATAATTTCTGGCTTAGGATCAAATCCTTCCTTCTTCAACTGAACAGCCGCACCGAGGATAGCCTTGGTCTGCATTGCAGTAATCTCTGGGAATGTGTTACCCAAACGACAACCACGAAGACCCAACATTGGGTTGCTCTCAGAAAGTGCACTTACACGGCTCTGAATAAACTGAACACTTACGCCCATCTCTTCAGCCATTACTTCCTGTCCCTTAAGGTCGTGTGGAACGAACTCATGCAAAGGAGGATCAAGCAAGCGGATGTTAACAGGCTTACCATCCATACACTTCAAGATACCATAGAAATCTTGCTTCTGATAAGGCAGAAGTTTTTCGAGTGCCTTTTCACGCTCTTCCGTACTGTTAGCGAGAATCATCTCACGCATAGCCTTAATCTTCTCATTCTCGAAGAACATATGCTCTGTACGGCAGAGGCCAATACCAACAGCACCGAAATTACTTGCTACTTCTGCATCATGTGGGGTATCTGCGTTGGTACGAACAACCAGCTTACTATACTTCTTACAAAGGTCCATCAACTCTGCGAAGTCACCTGTAACCTCAGCAGGGCGAGTCTTCACCTCACCAAGATAAACTTCACCTGTTGAACCATTCAAAGAGATATAATCTCCCTCACGTATTATAGTTCCATCAATTTCCAAGGTACGTGCCTTGTAATCAACCATGATAGCACCAGCACCACTGACACAGCACTTACCCATACCACGTGCAACAACGGCTGCGTGTGATGTCATACCACCACGAGCAGTCAAAATACCCTCAGCAGCAGACATACCAGCGAGGTCTTCAGGAGATGTCTCGATACGAACCATGATAACTTGATGGCCATCCTCATGCCATTTTGTAGCATCATCAGCAAAGAACACTACCTGTCCACTTGCAGCACCAGGAGAAGCAGGCAAACCACGTGTCAAAACATGAGACTGTGCTAATGCCTCCTTATCGAATACTGGGTGAAGAAGCTCGTCGAGTTTATTTGGTTCACAACGCAAGAGTGCAGTCTTCTCGTCAATCTCACCCTCGTGAAGAAGGTCCATAGCAATCTTAACCATAGCAGTACCTGTACGCTTACCATTACGAGTCTGGAGGAACCAGAGCTTACCTTCTTGTACAGTGAACTCCATATCCTGCATATCATGGTAGTGCTTCTCCAACTTATCCTGGAGGGCAAACAGCTGTGCATAAAGTTCAGGCATAGCCTCTTCCATAGAAGGATACTTAGCAGCACGAGTCTCTTCATCGATATTCTGCTGAGCAGCCCAACGGAGTGAACCTTCCTTAGTAATCTGCTGTGGAGTACGGATACCTGCAACAACATCCTCACCCTGTGCGTTGATAAGATACTCACCATTGAAGAGATTCTCACCAGTACCAGCATCACGAGAGAAGCAAACACCTGTAGCAGAGCTATCACCCATATTACCAAATACCATAGCCTGTACAGTTACGGCTGTACCCCACTCTTGTGGAATACCTTCCATCTTACGATAAAGGATAGCACGCTCGTTCATCCATGAGTCGAACACAGCGCATATAGCACCCCACAACTGCTCCATAGGATCATTTGGGAATTCCTTACCGGTCTGCTCCTTGATAGCATTCTTGAAGAGTACAACAAGTTGCTTCAAGTCATCAACGGTCATCTCGTTATCAAGCTTAATGCCACGCTCAGCCTTAACCTTCTGAATAATAGCCTCGAATGGGTCGATATCTTCCTTATTTACAGGCTTCATGCCCAATACAACGTCGCCGTACATCTGTACAAAACGACGATAACTGTCATAAGCAAAACGCGCATTACCTGTCTTCTTAACCAATCCATCAACCACAGCATCATTAAGACCAAGGTTAAGAATGGTATCCATCATACCAGGCATAGAAGCACGTGCACCTGAACGTACACTCACCAACAGAGGGTTAGATGGGTCTCCAAAGGTTGAGTTCATTAAACTTTCAACATGTTTAACGCTGCTCTCTACTTCTGCCTTTAGCAAACCTACTACAGTCTCTTTACCTTTCTCATAATACTCTGTACATACATCTGTGGTAATTGTAAAGCCTGGAGGAACCGGAACACCAATAAGATTCATCTCTGCCAAGTTAGCACCCTTGCCTCCAAGGAGATTTCTCATGTCAGCTTTACCTTCAGCCTTACCATTACCAAAGGTATAAACTCTCTTTTCGCTCATAAGTTAAAAATGATAATGAATTTTAGTTATTTGTATAGTGCAAATATACCAATAAATAGGTAAAGTAGCAAACTTTTCTGTAAATTTTGCTATGTTGACCTTACATTTTTACTTTGTTGGCGTACACAGAACCGATAAATATCATCATGCAAACCGCAAACAAGAAAAAATTAGTAACTTTGCAACGAAATACAAAACAGATTATGAGTAGAAAAAGAAAGCCATTACCCATTCTGGAGAATGTCACAATAGAGGCTGTAGCAGCCGAAGGAAAGTGTGTTACGCACGTAGACGACAAGGTTATCTTTGTTCCTTTTGTAGTACCTGGAGACGTTGTAGACCTTCAGATACGCAAGAAGAAGCGCAACTACTGTGAAGCTACCGTCATCCGCTTCATTAACAAGAGCAATATTCGTCAAGAACCTATGTGTGAACATTTCGGTATCTGCGGTGGATGTAAGTGGCAGAACCTCCCTTACGAAGAGCAACTAAAGGCAAAGCAACAACAAGTTTACGACCAACTAAGCCGTATCGGTAAGGTTGAGCTTCCTGAGTTCCGCCCTATCATGGGTTCGGTACATACAAAGGAATATCGTAACAAGCTCGAATTCGGCTGCGCTAATAAGAGATGGTACACAGCTGAGGAGCTTCAGGCTCTGCCAGAAGATGCTGGCTTAGAAGAAGGAGCCATCGGATTTCACATCACAGGAGCTTTTGACAAGGTCTACCCTATCGAGAAATGCTGGTTGATGGACAACCTCTGTAATGAGTTACGTAATGACATTCGCGACTATGCACACCAGACAGGGATGAAGTTCTACGACATTCGTGCACAGCATGGCCTACTCCGTGATATTATGGTGCGTAACTCTAATACCGGCGAATGGATGGTACTCATACAGTTCCACTATGATGAGGAGGGAGATGACGAACGTGCAAAAGCATTAATGCAGCATATTGCCGACCGTTTCCCACAGATTACATCACTCTTCTACGTTGATAATCAGAAAGGTAACGACACCTTTAACGACCTCGACCTCATTCTCTTCAAGGGAAATGACCATATCTTTGAGACGATGGAGGACTTGAAGTTTAAGGTGGGACCAAAGAGCTTCTATCAAACCAATACCGAACAAGCATACCACCTTTATTCTGTAGCACGCGAGTTTGCTAACCTTACAGGTGACGAACTTGTTTACGACCTATATACAGGAACGGGAACCATAGCCAATTTCGTCGCCAAGAAGGCCAAACAAGTTATTGGTATTGAGTATGTTCCAGAAGCAATAGAAGACGCAAAGGTCAATTCTGAGGTTAATAAAATAGACAATACGCTCTTCTATGCAGGTGACATGAAAGACATCCTTACGGAAGACTTCATCCATGAACACGGTCGTCCAGACGTCATCATCACCGACCCTCCACGTGCTGGCATGCACCAAGACGTAGTAAACGTAATCCTCGGAGCAAGTCCAAAACGAATTGTTTATGTGAGTTGCAACCCTGCCACACAGGCACGCGACCTCACTCTACTCGATGTTGACTACAAGGTAGCAGCTGTTCAACCCGTAGACATGTTCCCTCACACCCCACATGTTGAGAACGTAGTACTATTAGAAAAGAGATAGCAAAGCTATAACATAGAAAGAAAAATTGTCTGTCTTGTCGGTTCACAGGTTTTTCCTCCTTTGTTACTGACATCACAGACAATTTCACCTTATTATATATAAGGATAACATTATCAATCGCCATCACAAAGAAAAACACACAATAAAAACATCATAATATTTTGTTTATGTTTGATAAAACACTATCTTTGCATCGTTAACAGCCAAGTTATCAACCTAAGATATTATCATTACCTAAATTCATATAGTTATGAGAAAAACAATTATCTTATCTGTTATGATGCTATGCTCGCTGCTCAGCAAAGCACAAGAAGCACCGAAATGGATTAATAACGTTAAGCTGTCAGGCTTTGGTATCGTTCAATACCAATACAATGGTATGCATAACAACAAGTCAAACACATTCAACCTCCGTCTTGGTCGTGTCTCTCTTGATGGCCGTATCTTAAATGATTGGTATTGGAAAGCACAGTTACAGTTTAATGGTAACACCTCTACTTTGGGCGCATCACCCCGTGTAGTCGACTTATTCATCGAGTGGCAGAAGTATGACTTCTTCCGTGTTAAGGCGGGACAATTCAAGAATCCATTTACATTCGACAACCCTATCCACCCTATCGACCAAGGTTTCATGAGCGTAGCACAAAGTGTTCAGAAGTTGGCAAGCTTCTCTGACCGTGCTGGTGCGCATCCTTCAAACGGTCGTGATATTGGTGTACAGATACAAGGTGACTTCTTAAAGAATAATGCTGGTAGGAACCTTGTACACTATCAAGTTGGAGTTTTCGACGGACAGGGTATCAACGTTAGAGATGTCGACCAGCAGAAGAACATCATTGGTGGCATATGGGTAATGCCTATTGAAGGTATGCGCTTAGGTTGTTTCGGCTGGACAGGTTCGTATGCTCGCAAGGGTACGTGGACAGACGCAGCTGGCACCACCCACTCTGGTGTACGTAGTCTGCAACAACGTCGCTATGCCTTCTCTGCAGAATACAAGGTTAAAGACTGGACAGTACGCTCAGAATACGTACATTCTACTGGCAATGCTTTCGCTAAAGCACTGAGTAACACAGATGCTTCGGCAGCTACAGACTGCAATCTTAGTGCAGATGGAGACAAAGCTCAGGGTGTTTATGCTTTAGTCATTGCACCTATCATTCCTAAGAAGCTACATGCCAAGGCACGTTACGATATGTATCAGCCATCTGATGGAGCAGATAAGCAGCGCACACAATACGACTTAGGACTTGATTATGAGTTTACTAAGAGCCTTGCGTTAAGTGGTATTTATTCTTACGTTCACGACCGTTCCTTGAATGGTCCTGCAGGTCATCCGAACTACTCAATGTTCGACTTGGAATTAAGTTTCCGTTTCTAAAATAAATTAAAATTAAGAAAATCACGGATACATTAGGTTGTATCCGTGATTTTTTGTACCTTTGTCACAATTAGTGTAAAGTTATATTAACAAGCGAAGGGTTACTTCTCTACAGGAGAACCGGCTCACACAAACTCTAAAACATGACAAGGCATCATCATACGCACCATCACACGAGAGGGATTAAGCCCCCTTCTTCATCAGCTGCACGCCGTCGCAAGACTATAAATAAAGTAATGAAGATTGTTATGACATTCTTTGCTATAGCAATTGTTGGATTGGTCTACTGGCTATATACCAACTAATCCAACTGGATTCATTAACAAACTAAAGTCTAATATATTACTCCTTATTCGGCTATAATAGCTGAATAAGCAACGGTTTGCACATTGTATACAAACTCACAATACCACGAAAAGAATTCCATTAATTATCGGCATACGACAACTATGTTTTAAGCATGATCGTTGCCAGTTGTCTCTTATCATCAATTTTACTACAATCCAAGAGTTCATTCCTCCTTTCCCTATTTATGAATAACCGCCTAAATGATGGGTGTTGGGTGGTAAGTGTTAGGTGGTAATGGCTTGTTTAATGGGTGTTGGGCGTTAAGTGTTAGGTGGTAATGATTTGTATAGTGGTTGATGGGTGTTAGGTGTTTTGTTAGCTGTTAATGGATTGTTTGATGGGTGTTTAGTATTGAGTGTTGGGTGATTATGGCTTATACCGTGAGTACTAAATGTTGAGTGTTGGCTATTAACAACTTAGATTAGGCTCCTTCACCTTCCTTGTCACACATTAAATCATAGCAAACCATATCCCGTTAGGCGCTCCCCTCCTTCGGAGGGGTTGGGGGAGGTCCTTCCAACTAAACATTCCCTTCCCCTTCGTTGAGAGTCTATGAGGAGAGATGTCAAGTCTCTTTATGTCAACATTTTTCGCGACTCTCAACCCCAACACACGCTCTTTAAGCTCAAAGAAGAGGCCTAACTATATTCAAGAACATGCCCTTCTTGCATGCAGAAGACGCCCTTCTTGAGGCAAGAAGGGCGTCTTCTGCTTTGCTATTTATAACATACTGATTTATTGAATATTACGGATTAGATGCTTAGAGATGTTATACCCTTATCATGAAGGTATTTTGTACAGAAACGTGTAATACTTTTTTACTTTCTTGCGGTTATCACAGAGATATAAAGTAGTTACCAAGATGTTTCCATGAAGACAAGGAGTGAAGCAGTAGGACACTTCAGTCACTCACAGAACAACGGTGAATTTTGCACACAGAAAAAGTCTATATCGGCACTGTATGTAGTATCTGAAACATCACTCGGAAAGTCAGTAAGCCACATAAACTACATCATGGTATGATAATATTTAGGATTACCTTATCTTTTTACTATCCCTCAATATCAACTCGCAGACACCTTAACATCCCTTCTCTGACAGTAGTCATTATCTATCCTTATGAACAAGGTGGAGATGATAGTGCGCCCCGTCATAATCAATTCGCATTATTCTATCAGAGAGTTCATGCCGCTTTGATAGCGACAAAGCTACATGTCCCATCGTACGTCGTAGATTTATTTCGACAACAGGATGAAGCATAAACCCCTTTTCTGCCGCAACAATCATCATATCAACACCCAACGGACCTCTGTAAACACCTCGCAAATGAATGGTAAGCAACTGCTCCAAGGATATTATTACATCATTCAACAGACCTTCTGAGATATAAGTTGACAAGATAGATTTCTTCTCTACTTCATCAGCAAGGCTATTACCAAGATACGCCCCATTAACGGTATGAAAGACAGATAGTCCCGCATAGTGAACACCTTCAGCATCAGAATAGAACTCAACACCAAAGTCTTTCACCTTATTGTAATAGGGTTCAATCATTATTCCCCCTTGCATCTTTATCACATTCTTAGCCCAATTAGCCAAGGCTGGCTCCAAGATTGAATCAACATAGCGTACGCCGCGTCCGCTACTACTCCATGGCGCTTTAATCACAGCCTTTCCTATCGTTTGAAGCATGCTTTCTAACTTCGCAAAACAGTCTGCATAAAAAGCCTTACCAAGCAAGACAGGATTAGCAAGTTGCGTCTGCAACCCCTCCAACACGGTAGAGGAGAACTGTCGATTACTCAGTTTTCGTATATCGGCAAGTTCTTTGTCAGTAGGAAGAACTGCTGTTTTAACGTCCATCTGTTCTAATTGAAATTTCAAGGCAGCGTCCCATCCCCATGGTGACACATTATCTATATGTTCAGAAAGACGCTCTACATCGTTTCTGCTTACAAAGTTAACCTGCTCACCGTAACGTTGAAAGCGAAGCGCATGTTGCTTGGCAGAGCCAATGTTCTCTACAAGAACGTAGTCACCTTCCGCTGCCCAAAGAACAGGAAGATAATCTAAATCGTGACGAAGTAGCCTTCCAGCGTGTGGAGCCGTAAAATACTTATTATCATAAGCTAATGCTATATCATGCTCGGGATTGAATATATGTAATGTCATAGATGTCCTTTATTTATGTTGTGCAAAGGTACATCAAAGCAAATATACCACAAAATAAAAATAAAAAAATCATTTTTTGCTATCTATAGTTTGCAAATAAGAGAAATAAGTAGTAACTTTGCATGTGCATAACATTATATAAAGAGAACAAGATGGACGCATTCTTTCGCACGCATACTTACTTGGTGGAGCACGTAAATGCCCCTGTGCGCCGTCGGCTCATGGATGAAATCGATTGGAACGACAGGCTCATTGGCATCAAAGGCACACGAGGCGTGGGTAAGACTACCTTCCTATTGCAATATGCGAAAGAGCATTATGGCTCTACTGATCGCCAATGTCTTTATGTAAACATGAACAACTTTTACTTCCAAAGTAGAGGAATAGCAGACTTTGCTGGCGAGTTCTATCGTCATGGAGGAAAAGTATTGTTAATTGATCAAGTATTCAAGCAGCCAAATTGGAGCAGTGAACTCCGTTTGTGTTATGACTCTTATCCTGAGTTGAAGATTGTCTTCACGGGGTCAAGCGTCATGAGATTGAAAGAAGAAAACCCCGAACTGAATGGCATAGTAAAGAGCTACAACCTTAGAGGATTCTCCTTCCGTGAGTACTTAAACCTACAGACAGGACAACATTTTGAGCCTTACACATTACAAGACATAGTAAACAACCACGAGGAAATAACAAGACAAATACTCTCAAAGGTTAGTCCCATGAGTTTCTTTGCAGACTATATTCACCATGGTTTCTACCCTTTCTTCTTGGAGCATCGTAACTTTTCTGAGAACTTGTTAAAGACTATGAACATGATGACAGAGGTCGATATCCTCCTCATCAAACAAATAGATCTGAAGTATCTCACGAAGATTAAGAAGCTATTTTATCTTCTTGCTCTGGAAGGTCCAAAGGCTCCCAACATCAGTAACCTTGCTAAAGAAATCAATACAAGTCGAGCTACTGTGATGAATTACATCAAGAATCTCGCTGATGCACGACTCATAAGTCTTGTTTACCCAGTAGGTCAGGAGTTTCCAAAGAAACCTGCAAAGGTTATGTTACAGAACTCCAACTTGATATATGCCATCTATCCTATCCATCTTGATGATCAGCAACTTATGGAGACATTCTTTGTCAATGCACTACAAGAAGTCTACTTAGTAAACGAAAGTAATAAGCCTGGTACATATATTATCAGTCAGAAAGACAAATTTAAGGTTTGTGATACAGGAAAGAACAAGAAACGATTCAGTAACGACACAACCTATATTATATACAATACCGAAGTTGGGAAAGACAATCAAGTACCTCTTTGGCTAATGGGTTTCCTATATTAGGCAAGACCAAAAACATTATAACAATATTCATTTAATAAATTTCAAAATGGCTAAAGAAAAGAAGTTTATCACTTGTGATGGTAATGAGGCCGCTGCTCATGTGAGCTACATGTTCTCAGAGGTAGCTGCTATCTATCCTATCACTCCATCATCTCCTATGGCTGAGCACGTAGACGAGTGGTCAGCACGTGGACGTAAGAACCTTTGGGGTCAGACTGTTAGCGTACAGGAGATGCAGTCAGAGGGTGGCGCAGCTGGTGCCGTACACGGCTCTTTACAGTCTGGTGCTCTCACGACAACCTTCACCGCATCACAGGGTCTTCTATTGATGATTCCTAACATGTATAAGATTGCCGGTGAGCTTTTGCCATGTGTATTCAATGTTTCAGCACGTACACTTGCAAGCCACGCCCTTTGTATCTTTGGTGATCATCAGGACGTTATGGCTTGTCGTCAGACAGGTTTCGCATTGTTCTGCTCTGGTTCTGTACAGGAGGTAATGGACCTCTCTGCAGTTCCACACCTTGCTTCATTGAAGACATCAGTTCCTTTCATCAATTTCTTCGACGGTTTCCGTACATCACACGAGTATCATAAGATTGAGTGTCTTGACCAGGAAGACATCCGTCCATTGGTTGACGAGGAAGATGTTAAGCGTTTCCGCGACCGTGCAATGACTCCTGAGCGCCCAGTTGTACGTGGTACTGCTGAGAACCCTGAGACTTTCTTCACACATCGTGAGGCATCTAACAGTGCATACGAGAACGTACCAGAGGTTGTTGAGCACTATCTCAACGAATTGACCAAGATTACTGGTCGTGAGCATCACCTCTTTGATTACTATGGTGCTGAGGATGCTGAGAATATCATCATCTTGATGGGTTCTGCAACTGAGGCAGCTCGTGAGGCTATCGACTACTTGATGTCTCAGGGTAAGAAGGTCGGTATGATTGCCGTTCACCTCTATCGTCCATTCTCTGTTAAGCACTTGCTCGCTGCAGTTCCTAAGTCTGTTAAGCGTATTGCAGTACTTGACCGTACAAAGGAACCAGGTGCTGAGGGCGAGCCACTGTACCTCGATGTAAAGAGTGCCTTCTATGATGTTGAGAACAAGCCACTGATTGTTGGTGGTCGTTATGGTCTTGGTTCTGCTGATACAACACCAGCTAAGATCATCGCTGTTTATGATAATCTTGAATTGCCAGAACCAAAGGATCACTTCACAGTAGGTATTGTTGATGACGTAACCTTCACATCTCTCCCAGAGGTTGAAGAGATTCCATTAGGTGGTGAAGGCATGTTCGAGGCTAAGTTCTATGGTTTGGGGGCTGACGGTACAGTTGGTGCTAACAAGAACTCAGTAAAGATTATCGGTGATAACACTGATAAGCACTGCCAGGCTTATTTCTCTTACGACTCTAAGAAGTCAGGCGGTTTCACCTGTTCTCACCTCCGTTTCGGTGATAGCCCAATCCGTTCTACTTATCAGGTAAATACTCCTAACTTCGTTGCATGCCACGTTCAGGCTTATCTGAACATGTATGACGTAACGCGTGGATTGCGTAAGAACGGTACATTCTTGCTGAATACAATCTTTGAGGGTGATGAACTCGTACACTTTATACCTAACAAGGTAAAGCGTTACTTCGCTAAGAACAATATTACCGTTTACTATATCAACGCAACAAAGATTGCTCAGGAGATTGGACTTGGTAACCGTACCAACACCATCCTACAGTCTGCTTTCTTCCGTATCACAGAGGTTATCCCTCTCGATCTTGCCGTAGACCAGATGAAGAAGTTCATCGTTAAGAGTTATAGCAAGAAGGGTCAGGATGTTGTAGACAAGAACTTTGCTGCTGTTGACCGTGGTAACGAGTACAAACAACTGGCTGTTGACCCAGCATGGGCTAACCTTCCAGACGATGAAGCTAAGGTTGACGACGCTCCAGCATTCGTTAAGGAACTCGTTCGTCCTATGAACGCACAGGCAGGTGACCTCTTGAAGGTTTCTGACTTCGTTAATCATGGCACCGTTGACGGTACATGGTCAGTTGGTACTGCTGCTTACGATAAGCGTGGTGTAGCAGCTTTCGTTCCTGCATGGGATGCTGAGAATTGTATTCAGTGTAACAAGTGTGCATTCGTTTGCCCTCATGCTTGTATCCGTCCATTCGTTTTGGATGAGGCAGAGAAGGCTGGCTTCAATGAGCCAACACTTGATATCCTTGCTCCAAAGCAGCTCAAGGGTATGCAATTCCGCATCGAAGTATCTGTTCTCGACTGTACAGGTTGTGGCAACTGTGCTGATGTCTGCCCAGGTAAGAAGGGTAACAAGGCATTGTCAATGACACAGTTTGTTGCAGGTGAAGAGGAAGCTACACGTCGTGCAGCCGACTGGAACTACCTTGTTAAGAACGTTAAGAGCAAGCAGAACTTGGTAGATATCAAGTCAAACGCTAAGAACTCTCAGTTTGCTCAGCCTTTGTTCGAGTTCTCTGGTGCATGTGCTGGTTGTGGTGAGACTCCATACGTTAAGCTCGTTTCACAGCTCTTCGGTGATCGTGAGATGATTGCTAACGCTACTGGTTGTTCTTCAATCTACTCTGCTTCAGTACCTTCTACTCCTTACACAACTAACGAGGAAGGTCATGGTCCTGCATTCAACAACTCATTGTTCGAGGACTTCTGCGAGTTCGGTATGGGTATGGCAATGGGTAACAAGAAGATGCGTGAGCGCATCGTAGTGCTCCTTAGTGGTGCTATGGATGACGAGCATGTATCTGCAGAGTTCAAGGAAGCAGCTCAAGAATGGCTTAACAACATGAACGACGCTGATGCTTCTAAGGTTGCAGCAGCTAAGTTGAAGCCATTAATCGAGGCTGGTGCAGCAAAGGGTTGCCCTGTATGTGCAGAGTTGAAGACTCTCGACCACTATCTCGTTAAGCGTAGCCAGTGGATCATCGGTGGTGATGGTGCTTCATACGATATCGGTTACGGCGGTCTCGACCATGTTATCGCTTCTGGTGAGGACGTTAATATCTTAGTACTCGATACTGAGGTTTACTCAAACACTGGTGGTCAGAGTTCTAAGTCTACTCCACTCGGTGCTATTGCTCAGTTCGCTGCTAAGGGTAAGCGTATCCGCAAGAAGGACCTCGGCTTGATGGCAACTACATACGGTTATGTTTACGTAGCTCAGGTAGCTATGGGTGCTGACAACGCACAGACCTTAAAGGCTATTCGTGAAGCTGAGGCTTACCCAGGTCCATCACTCATTATCGCTTACTCTCCATGTATCAACCATGGTTTGAAGATTAAGGGTGGTATGGGTCGCAGCCAGGCTCAGGAGGCTAACGCTGTTGCTTGTGGTTACTGGCACCTCTGGCGTTACAACCCACAGTTGGCAGAAGAAGGCAAGAACCCATTCTCTCTCGACTCTAAGGAGCCAGATTGGGACAAGTTCCAAGAGTTCCTTCACAGTGAGGTTCGCTTCCTCTCTGTCCTCAAAGCTTATCCAAACGAGGGTCAAGAGCTCTTCAAGGCTTGTGAGGATATGGCTAAGCTCCGTTACAAGAGCTATGTTCGCAAGACCAAGGAAGACTGGAGTGAGGAGGCATAATCGCCTACTGCACAGACTAAATTGATATAGTTTAATCACTATATAACATACACTAAGAGGCTTCTCCACAATGGAGAGGCCTCTTTTTTATTGTCTCTAATCATTCATCACGTTACATATTATCAGTCCTATTACCATGGAAAGGTCTCTTACTGATTGTTTATACATATTCTCACAGCCATCGAAACAGATTACAGACCTACTCTTTATGATTGATAATAACCATTCAGCACACCCTCAAAAGCATAAAAATATCACTATTCCTACTCAAGATTTCTGAGACAAAAAAGACATCACTACGAATTATTTTCATGAAGAAAAATATTTTTTTACGTGAACATAATTCTTTTTTTTCATGAAAAAAAATATTTTCACTCATGAAAAGAATTTGAATAACGTGAATAAACAACATAAAAGGCCATCATAAATACGCTCGTAATCTATTGTGATTAAGAGATGAAAAAACAACATATTCGCTTTGAATTTACCATGATTATGCGTATATTTGTACATGAAGACAGTTACTCCTAACGTAGACAACAATCCGAATATGAAAAGTAGAATCTTATCATTAGCCATCATCATTGCAATTACCGTCATTTCATTACTCCGTATTACGAACGGTCCTGAGAGTATTATCCTGCATTGGAGCTTTGCAGGAGAGGCAGACAGCTACGGTCCTAAGTATCTTATATTGGCACATCCTGCTATTTCAATAATCGTCTTCTTGCTGATTATCAACCAAGATAAGCACCCATACGACACAAGTCTATTGAGCGAACAAAGTCGAAGAAAGAGCAATCCAAAGGCTATCCGTACCATTATGCCCATACTAATGGTAGTTATATTGTATCTTACAGCATGTTCTGCCCAAATGCTTCCCATGTCATCAATAGTACTGTTCTCCCTTATCTTCCTTGCTATAATTATCTTTATCTATAAATCACACAAACAGATAAAGCATTAAAAACGAAGTTATTTATTTTGCATTTTGCTTGATTTAATGTATCTTTGTAGCTATGAATGCACAAGAAGCACAGAACATTAAATGGAGTGAGAATATCATCATCGTGGATGGTGATTATATAGACCATGTTGCGTTCGACCTCATTGTCAACTTTGAGCGAATGCTTAACCGTCGTATTCCAGCTGCTGATTTCAGTCAGTGGGCTGTCAACATCGCCCTTGACGGACGATTGAAGCCAGGAAATCATGAGACACAAGTAGTGCTTCTACATGACAGAAAGAAACGAAAACTTGAGAACTTTGTCCCGTCTGACTATGAGAAAGAGTTGAACGGACAAGCCTTCAAAGATGTTCAACTTGGAGAGTTCATTATTAATACGATTGCTACTGGTGATGAAGCAGCTGAGAAAGACTATGTTCTTCTCGACCTTCTGAAGACCATTCTTAATCATGAAGAGGTTAAGCGTATTATGATAATACCAAATGCTGAGGATGGGCATGTGATGAGTGCACTACGATCTACGCTTCGCGATGTAGATGATGAGCTAAAACATATCACGCTGTTTGCAATGCAACCACTCGAAGGAGGCAACTTCAAACAGCAAATCTTAGGCTATTCACTACTAAACGCAATGGGCATAACCTCATCAGAGATTGAAAGTAAGATTAAGTAAGAAATAAGCATAAAAACAATAATTATAAAATAAGAATTCCTAACATAACATTCCCTTTTCCCCCTCATTGGAATGGAGAGAAAGGATAATATGACAAGGAATAGGATTGAACTATGGGAAAAGTTTTAATGATTGGCGCAGGTGGTGTAGCCACTGTAGCCGCTTTTAAGATTGTCCAAAACCAGGACGTGTTTACGGAGTTCATGATTGCCAGCCGTCGTAAAGAGAAATGTGACGCACTGGTTAAGGCTATTCATGACAAAGGCTACAAGGCAGACATCAAGACTGCACAGGTTGATGCAGATGATGTTGAACAGTTGAAGGCGCTATTCAATTCCTTCAAACCTGAGCTGGTAATCAATCTGGCACTACCCTATCAGGACCTCACCATCATGGATGCCTGCTTAGCTTGCGGTTGCAACTATCTTGACACAGCTAACTATGAGCCAAAGGATGAGGCGCACTTTGAGTATAGCTGGCAATGGGCTTATAAAGATAAGTTCGAGAAAGCAGGCTTAACAGCTATCCTCGGTTGTGGTTTCGACCCTGGAGTGTCACAAGCCTACACTGCATACGCAGCAAAGCATCACTTTGATGAGATTCACTATCTCGATATTGTTGACTGTAACGCAGGTAACCACCACAAGGCGTTTGCCACTAACTTCAACCCAGAAATCAATATCCGTGAGATTACCCAAAAGGGTCTTTACTATGAGAATGGTAAATGGATTGAGACAGAACCATTGGTAGTACATCAAGATATTACCTATCCAAACATCGGTCCACGCGACTCTTACTTGATGCACCACGAGGAGTTGGAGTCATTAGTCAAGAACTATCCGACAATTAAGCGTGCTCGCTTCTGGATGACCTTTGGTCAGCAATACCTTACTTACCTCGATTGTATTCAGAACCTTGGTATGAGTCGTATCGATGAGATTGAATATGAAGCACCATTAGCTGACGGTTCTGGTAAGACTGCAAAGGTTAAGATAGTACCTTTACAGTTCTTGAAAGCAGTATTACCAAACCCACAAGAACTCGGTGAGAACTATGATGGCGAGACCTCTATCGGCTGCCGTATCCGTGGTATCAAGGATGGTAAGGAACAGACTTACTACATCTATAACAACTGCAAGCATCAGGATGCCTATAATGAAACAGGTATGCAAGGCGTAAGCTATACGACTGGTGTACCAGCAATGGCTGGTGCAATGATGTTCTTCAAGGGACTGTGGCGCAAGCCAGGTGTCTGGAATGTGGAAGACTTCGACCCAGATCCATTCTTGGAGGTTCTCAATAAACAGGGACTACCTTGGCATGAGGAGTTTGGAGGTGATTTAGAACTATAAGAAGATGGCTTGCTCTTTGGACTTTATTGAATTTGTTAGTAGTCAGATAGCTACTGCAGGGACAGTGAGATGTAGGAAGATGTTTGGTGGCTACATAGTTTATGTTGACGAAAAGCCAGTTGTCTTAGTTTGTGACGATATACCATACATCAAAGAACATGAGGCTATTAAGTCAATGATGTCATCAGCCGAACGCGGGTTTCCATTCAAAGGAGCTAAGGAACACTACATCTTAGATGTATCAAAGAGCGACTTTGCTGTCAATGTCGTTAAGGCCTTGGTAGAGGTGTTACCTTACCCAAAGAGCAGAAAGAAGAATAAATAATATTATATCAATCAGAATACAAGACAATAGTATATGGCAAAAGAAGAGACAACATCAGCAGCTGAAGGCAAGTTGAAAGCCTTGCAGGCTGCAATGTCTAAGATAGAGAAAGACTTTGGTAAAGGGTCTATCATGCGCATGGGCGATGAGCAGATAGAGCAGGTAGAGGTTATCCCAACAGGTAGTGTTGCACTCGACACAGCACTTGGTGTGGGTGGTTATCCACGCGGTAGGATTATAGAGATCTATGGTCCGGAGAGTTCTGGTAAGACAACATTGGCTATCCATGCTATTGCAGAGGCCCAGAAACAGGGCGGTATAGCAGCCTTCATTGATGCCGAACATGCGTTCGATCGATTCTACGCAGAGAAGTTAGGTGTGGATGTTGATAATCTTTGGATCTCACAACCAGACAATGGTGAGCAGGCATTAGAGATTGCTGATCAGCTGATTCGTTCATCTGCAATTGACATTCTCGTAGTCGACTCAGTAGCAGCCTTGACCCCAAAGAAAGAGATTGAGGGTGATATGGGTGATTCTGCAGTAGGTTTACAGGCACGATTGATGAGTCAGGCGTTGCGTAAGCTTACCTCAACAATTGCAAAAACCAATACTTGTTGCATCTTCATCAACCAGTTGCGTGAGAAAATCGGTATCATGTTTGGTAACCCAGAGACAACTACAGGTGGTAACGCTTTGAAGTTCTACAGTTCTGTTCGCCTTGATATTCGTCGTGTAACATCTATCAAAGATGGCGACCAAGTTATTGGTAACCAGGTTCGTGTGAAGATTGTTAAGAACAAGGTAGCACCTCCTTTCCGTAAAGCAGAGTTTGAGATCACCTTCGGTGAGGGTATATCAAAGATTGGTGAGATTGTTGACTTAGGTGTTCAATACGGCATCATCCAGAAGAGTGGTAGCTGGTTTAGCTATAACGGTACCAAACTCGCACAAGGCCGTGATGCTACCAAGGCAATGATCAAAGATAACCCAGAACTTGCTGAGGAGCTGGAAGGATTGATTAAGAACGCTATTACTGAACAAACAAAGTAATCGAAACGAATATAGTATCTTAAATGTTCTCATGCAATATGAGTCCATTTAGGATACTATAAACTTTTTATGTTCATATAGATCTTACTATAGATTGATTATAATCATAAAGGTCTAACTGCATATAGTCCATTTACTCTCATCTAAATATAAAATACTCCACACCTGTTAGCAGGTATTATCTATCATACATATTAGGAGATTCGTCTGTATTTCCCCCACCTCTCTACTCCTCTTATGGACTAAATACGTTTATCCCCCCATCATACATCTATCTTAAAAGTATATTCATTCATTAATTAAGATTCTATTCAAAGTGACACCTTTCTCATCTCTTTCCTCTAATGAGCAATCACTTCTTATGCTGATGTCCTACTTTCATCATAATGAAGTAGGAAAAACAGAGCTTAGTGTATTGGCTTCTAAAATAATGTCTCCCGCTATCTATAAGTTAACTCTACAACAGTTACTTACTAATAATATGCTGTATGAGTCACAAGTTTCGTATAATACAAAAACTATATACGCAGATAGAAACATAATAATACCAGCCATTATCGAACTCTTTAAGACTAAGAATAAACCTCTTTTGAAGAGTATAAGAAGTCTATTTCAGCAAAAGAAACGACTTAGCCAACTCGATCCTTTAATCAGACTCATTGTATATCTTATTGCTGAAAAGGAGCCTGAGGCAGTAAGGTATTCAGATTATAAGACAACAATAGAACTATGTTACTGTTCTTACGACATTCTTGATGATAGATTGTATAAACCATTCTTTAGTTCGCTACCAGATGATCTCTTATTGTCTATTATAGATGACAACCTGCTTAGAGCACTCTTACAAGACAAACAATTAGATTGGGATTACCTTAAAGAACTTATTATACAGGATAAGACAACTAAAAAAGGGAATATAAAGAGCTCTGAATCAATTAGAATCTTTGCCTTCTATTACTACTTAGGAACAGGTAAGCTCTGCATTGATTTACATACTTCTATAGCCAACTCCTTTACCCTCCAGATAGCTGCGATTGGTGCTTTATACAAGGACGATTACTCTTTAGCCTACAAATTATACACTAAGGCATTAGCAGCCCATAACAAGCAAACCATAATAAAAGGCATCTTCACGAACCCCATCTCAAACTATTACTTTGCCTTAGCTGCTATTTTCGCCAATACAGAATCATCCTTACAGAAACTGAGGACTATGGCAAACAAGAAGGGGGCTTCCTTTATAAACCTGTCATCAATGATAATTTCACCATTGAGAGATTATTTCTGTGACAAAAAAGACCCACACATCAATGATATTTATTTCATGACAATACGCAACGATGCCAATACGCAGGCAATGAGCTGGCTAACATGGATATTATATCAACGATTAGGAAAGACCCCAAAAAGTGCTGAGATACCACCAATAGCACCTAACTGGGCGTATCTACAACTTGAGACAAGTTCAAAGGAGGAGGACGCTAAATCTCATCAACTGCAAGAACTCTTCGGAGGGACATCCTTATTTAACCGACTGGAGATAAAATCTGCTTGGCAAATTCGCCTTGAATCACTCCTTGCAGAAAACCAAACAGAGGATGTACAAGAAGGTGAAACAGAGTATAATACTAAACTTATATATATCTTACGATATGGTATCATAGTCCCAATCCTCAAACGAAAGCTAAAGAATGGAAGCTGGTCTGTGGGTAGGGAGTTATCTATTCAGGAGTTTAAGAGTCTCGATGAGCCATGCTTTGACAGTATTGATCAGAATGTCAAGACGGAAATCTCTACTTGGGAATATAGTATTTATATAGAGAAGTATTTATATCTATTTATCGATTGTGACCATATCTATATAGGCAACACCAATAATCTCATCCCTGTAGCGGTCCATTTAGACAAGCCTCATCTGATTATTAATAAACAAAAAGATGGTTCTTTTAGCGTCTCTACCAATGTAATTGAGTTAGAGAGAGGGATAAGGTCATCTTTCTTCTTTACTAAGAATACGGAGACAGACTACTCTGTTTTTACGCCTACTCAGTTTGAATACAAGACATATAAGGAGATACTTACTCAGGCAAGTTACCCCGCAGAGGCCGAGCCCTATCTTGTCAAGTTAATAACAGCTATTGGAGGTAAGACTGAGATACACTCTAATATGGTTGCAGAGCTTGACTCTATGAAGAAAGTTGACGTTTCTCCATGCATCATTCTTCGCATCGTTCCTGACAAGAACCATAACTTCTTAATGACAGCTTCTGTACGAGCTTCTGAAAGCATGTTGTTTGTTCCAGGTAAGGGTAATATCACTACAATCGCAGAAAAAGATGGACAGAAAGTACAACTGGTACGAAATTTAAAGAAAGAGCGGGAATACTTAAAGGCCATCAACGAAGGTTTGATAGTGTCTGAGGTCCTCGAAGAAGAGGACACATGGACTCCCCAGAGTATCAACGAGCCTTTAGGTCTTTCACTTCTGTCGTTACTTCCTTTTATAGAATGGTGCAAGGAGCATCAAGATATTTGTACTTTGGAATGGGCAGAAGGCTGTAAAATAAATTACCATCCCAACATTAATAGCAGTACAACACACATCTCTTTCAAAACGAAAAACGGTTGGTTTGAGGTAGAGGGTAATGTACAAATAAGCGAAGGACAAGTTATCTCTCTCCAGAAACTGCTCGAACTTATGCGGCAAAACTATAAACAGAAGTTTATTCGCATTGGTGACAATGAATTTATCACCCTTAGTAGCCAACTTTCACGTATTCTTAAACGACTCGACACAGTGACAACAGAGAGCCGTTCGCACCTACAAATGGCTCCTGCAGCCGTCTCTTTAATAGGCGATCTGTTAGATGATTCATCCTTAGATATCAAGCATAATGAAGCAATAGATGCCTTGCGTAAGCGTATCGAAACCTGCAGTAAGGAGGTGCCTATCGTTCCCAAGACGCTACAAGCACAACTACGTGATTATCAAGAAGAAGGATTTGAATGGATGTCAAGACTGACTGCATGGGGAGCTGGTGTATGTCTTGCTGATGACATGGGATTAGGAAAGACTGTCCAGACCATTACCCTACTCCTTGAACAGAGTGCAAATGGTGCCTCACTGATAGTTGCACCAGCATCTGTTGTACCCAACTGGCGCAACGAACTTAAACGATTTGCACCGACACTGAACCTTACTGTACTCAATCAGAGCGAGGATCGCTCAAAAGATATCAAGGAAGCCAAGGCTGGTGATGTCATTATCATTACTTATGCACTATTGAATATTCAGCAGAAAGACCTCACTGCACGTGAATGGAATATAGTTTGTCTTGACGAGGCACACACCATTAAGAATGCTAACACAAAGATGTCGAAGGCAGCTATGCAGCTACAAGCACAGCGAAAGGTTATCCTTACGGGTACTCCTATTCAAAACCATTTAGCTGAGTTGTGGAACCTCTTCCAGTTTATTATCCCTGGTCTTTTGGGGAGTGCAGAGCAATTTAAGCAGAAATTCATCCTACCAATTGAAGGTGAGAACGACAAAAACAGACAAAATCAGCTGCGTCGACTGATATCTCCATTCCTGTTACGGAGAACAAAAGCAGAAGTTATCGATGAATTACCAGCTAAGAATGAAATCAAACTACCTGTGGAGTTGTCGTCTGAAGAGATGGCTATGTATGAGATAAGACGTCGTCATGTAGAAGAGAAGTTGCTTGACAAAAAAGCTGACAAGATGATTGTATTGGCTGAAATCACCCGTTTACGCCAGATGGCATGTAGCTGTTCGTTAGTTGATAAGAAATGGAAACTCCCAAGCAGTAAGGTTCTTGCATTCATCGACTTGGCTGAGAGCCTCAACGACAGTGGCAACCGAGCCCTCGTGTTCAGCCAATTTACCAGTTTCTTCGAGGAGATAAAGAAGGCTATGGACACAGCTAAACTTCCTTATCTCTACCTTGACGGAAGCACACCGATGGCTATGCGCGAGAAGTTAGTCAAGGAGTTTCAGTCAGGGAAGTGTCCTTTCTTCCTCATTAGTCTGAAGGCTGGAGGATTGGGACTCAACCTTACGGGTGCAAACTATGTCATCCATCTTGATCCATGGTGGAATCCTGCCATCGAGCAGCAGGCTACCGACCGTGCTTATCGTATTGGACAACAACAGGACGTAACGGTCTATCATTTGATTAGTCAGCACACCATTGAGGAGAAGATACTACGTCTACATAAGACAAAGCGTAACCTTTCTGACTCTCTTCTTGAGGGTTCTGACATCTCTCATGCACTGACACAGGAAGAACTACTCGAAATGCTGCAAGACAACCGATAACAGAATTGAGTCTTTCTCATGACATATATAAAATAGGCAAACCAGGAACTTATAATCAATACATTCCTGTTTTGCCTATTTTAATTGGTATAATAAAACACTGACGTTTAGCTTCTTCGGTAAATCTCTATCCGTAGTACGCTTTTGTAAGTGCCTTCATTTGGGAAAGAACAATTACTACTGCTGCGCAATAGTCCATTCCTTTTCAACATCTTTTATAGTAATTCCTAACAGTTTCATCTCTCGAAAAATGGAAGGGAGCGATTGTGTGAGGAATGTTTTACGTCGAGTACTCATGATTTGTTCACGTGCACCAGCCGAGACAAAGTACCCCAGTCCACGCCTGTTGTATATTATCTCCTCACGAGAGAGTAGCTCGTAGGCCTTCACTGCAGTGTTGGTATTCACCTGCAGCATAACGGCATACTCCCGGACAGACGGTATTCGGTCGTCAATCCGATACAGATGAGGTTGCTTATAACAGTAGTGAGTGCATCATCATCAAAGACAAGCTCGTAGTCAGTATGTTCGTAAAGAAGATAGGCAAAAGTCGTGAGGCTCATTGCAATGCCGATAATGATGACAAATAAGCTGATTAGCGTCTTTAACCATGCAGCCTTGCGGAAGAACATACCACCTAAGAGTGCAAATGAATTGGTAAGAAGAACTATTTCTACCCTAACCCATAATGGAGAACCTATTCTTAAACTTTGGCAGTATTCATACCACGTTGCGACCAAGGAAGCTCTTCCACCATAGAAGATAAGCATTGTTGTCAGCTGTTGCAATCCATCAGCAGCGATAAAGGCAATGACAATAAGCAATGGATAAACCACAGAAACAAGTATGAAACGTGCCAAAAACTTCTCAATATTAGTTGCAGGCAGCATCATTTCATTTATACGTTGCTGGCGTTTACCGAGGTCGCTAATAACGAATGTAGCTATTGTGAAGAGTGACATTGCAAATACTATATTGATAAAAGGGGTTATTCCCCATAACCTAATTCTTATATAAGTATCTGACATAGGCTGTCTCTCAAAGAACGGAAAAAACATTATCGCAATGACAAAGAAACCTATGAGGAAGCCGGCAAAGAGTTTAATGATAGAGCGACGGCGAACAAGGATGAGTCGGCTCATTACTTTACCGAAGCGGTTTATATCAAATTTTTTCATATTTATATCCTCCTTATGTTTATTTAATTCTTGTTGTTTCATTCTTGATCACGGCTTTACCCCCTTCTATCATTTGTATTGGCAGACGTGTTGTTCCCGTGATCTTGGCATCTGTATTACCCATTATATAGAAGGATGCCGTGTCTGTGCGGTTGAAGTTTACGTCTAAGTCAGCATTCCCCGGAACAGCAAAGCGAGCTTTCTTGGCTGTCAGATTTCTGATTTTCAGGTCAGCATTACCTGCTATGGAGAAAGATGTATTGTCTATATGCCCTGAGTTCAGCCTTATTTTGCCATTCCCAGAGATATCAAAATTGGCTTGCTTAGCGGTTAGGCTCTTAATATTTATACCCATATCATCAGCTATGACAAAGTTCAATTGATTAATTCTCATCTTATTTATAGTAACATTACAACCAAAATCAGAATTAATTATCAGGTTATCAAGTGTAATAGAGTCTGAGAAAATAATCGGGTTAGAGCCTTGCAAATTTATGTGTGTTAAGTTGGGAGCAGTAATATAAAGTTCAATATTGCTATTCACTTTTTCCATGTTATAGGGAAAGAATAGCTGACCAAATGCAGTATCTGGGTTCTTTATTTGTACAGTCAATTTGCCATCAATGACATCAAAATCCAAATATGAAAGCAATCTTTCCTTTCCTTTTACCTTTATACTACATTTCTTACCTTGTATGATATGAACTGGAACTAATGCTGCAACCTCTAATTCCTGGAACTTTTCAATAGGAATATTCTTGGTTACGACCTTACCAAAGTCCCCTTTCTTGCGAATACAAGAACTGAAAAGGAATAGGCAAGCAGCGATGATAAGGCTGATATTTACTAATTTTGCTAATGTTGTCTTCATAATAACATCCCTCCCTCTTTTATTTAAGTTTACCTGCTGTTGCTGCATTGAACAACAATTCAAGATTGATAGTAGTCTCATTGTCACCCGTCTGACGTCGAGCAATCACATTATTGCCCTGAAGTGATGGTTCAGCATAGAGTACTTCGTCATCCATCTCATTGCTTTGACGGATGCCGAAGGTGTATTTTGCGGTGATATCCTCGGTAGAGGCGTTGATAAGCAACTGTGAGTTATCAAGGATGATGATGTGATCAAGCAGTTGCTCAACATCATGCACCTGATGGGTAGAGATAATCAACGATGAATATTCTGCCATATTGCCAGCAATAACCTTACGGAAAAGAGCCTTTGAAGGAATGTCGAGCCCATTAGTTGGCTCATCCATCAATAGCAGATGACAACCAGTAGCAAGTGCAAAACTCATATACACCTTCTTTTTCTGTCCCATAGAGAGTTGCTTAAAATCGACATCTAAAGACATCTCAAAGTCGGTCAGACACTTTTCAAGGACCTCCTCGCTAAATCGAGGGTAGAAGTCTTCGTGAATCTTAGCATACTTACTGAGTGGCATATTAGGCAAATCATACTCCTCAGGAACAATATACAGTTCCTCTAACATTTCTGGATAACGACTTGAAGCGGTATAACCATCAACCAAAACACTACCCTTTTGCGGTCGTAGAAGGCCAGCAATGAGGTAGAGCAGAGTACTCTTTCCCATACCGTTCCTGCCTAAAAGACCATAAATTCGGTTCTCTTTAAGTTGTAGACTCAGTCCCTCAAACACATTGTGCTTGCTTTTAGGATAACTGAAAGTCAGTTCATTAACTTGAATCATAAGGCTTTCTTTCTTTTATTAGATTGTTTTATATAACGTCATTTATTACTTGCTTATTTATTAGCAGCAGTGTACTACTATAATAGTACACTGCAAATGTAATATTAAAAATCATTACTTGCAAGCATTTCAGCAATAATTTTACAACTTAATGATTAATTTCTTTTATCTTTAGCCTCATGGGCTATCACCTCTTTCAGCGTTTTCCATTCTGAAGAAGGCCATTTATATATAAGGTATATACGCAATAAAGACAAGGATAAGAGAAAGAATCTCGTACTGCACTTTCCCTCCTCCACCTTCCTTTCACACTTAATAGGGCGAAAGAACTTGTCCTTTATCAGTACTGGGAAAGCTAAAAGCATACAGAAAAACAAATGTTTACGCTTCAAAAAGTCGCTGTTATATCACCCTAAACAACGAACAAGACCAATAAAAGATAGCCCTCTAATGAACTTCTTTGATGAAAAACACCTATTAAGTAATAAGAAAATAGTAACTTTGTAAACACATGTAATTTATTATAAACAATAAGACTTAACAGGCACATATAGCTCTTCTTTTCTATTCTTAACCAACCATTTGAGGCAGAAAGCTATTCTCTTCTCATTAGGAAAAGGATTGAATAAGGAGCAGCTCCACCCTATTATAAATAGCAGTAAAACCAACATACCAATCAATGAAGCATATATTCTTAAAAACCATCATACTCTCTCTGTCCTTAGTAGCCGTTGCATGTCAAGGAGAGAAACGAAGAGGAGACTTGTCAACATTAGACAAACCCTTTGTAGAGTCATATAACAACGAAAGAACAGAAGCTCCCAACACATCAGATGAGGACCAAAATACCAACCAAAGAAAGACGATTAAAGTAAAACAAGGATTAGAGATTCCTATCGGCAAAGCTAATGTCCCGTCCCTGTTACTTTATCGCGAAGGTTATACAACTTCATATAATGCTGATACACGTACACCTAACTGGGTGGCATGGCACCTCACGGCAGCTCACACTAACGGTCCTGCTAAGCGCAAGGGTATCACCTTCCAAGCAGATGAAGACATACCAGAACCACGTGTCGACACCTACGACTATATGCGTTCTGGCTACGACCGTGGTCACATGTGTCCTGCTGCTGACAACCATTGGAGCCAGAGAGCAATGGAGCAAAGCTTCCTCATGACCAATGTGTGTCCACAGAACCCAGCCTTGAACAGTGGTCTGTGGAACTCAATAGAGAATCAATGCCGCACATGGGCAGAAGAGTATGGTGACGTATATATTGTCTGTGGACCTATTTATCTCAATCAAAAGCATAAGACAATAGGTAAGAATAAGGTGCAAGTGCCCGAAGCCTTCTTCAAAGTTATCCTCCGTCTGAAAGACGAACCGAAGGCTATTGGCTTTATCTGTAGGAATGTCTCAGCCAAAGGACATAAGAAGACAGACTACGTCAATACTGTCGACGAGGTAGAACGTATCACAGGTATGGACTTCTTCTCACAACTTCCTGACAACATCGAACGGCAGATAGAAGGTAAAACAGACATTAAAGATTGGAATTAATGAGGGTAAAAGACATTAAGCAATGATAATTGATGAACTGAAATATAGGATATTACAGAACTTTGGCTTTGAGCCAACAGCCGACCAAACACATGCTATTGAGGTCTTTACACACTTTATGACCGAGCGTGACGAGCGTGTTGTAATGATTCTCAGAGGTAGTGCTGGTACGGGTAAAACGTCCTTAGCGGGTGCGATTGTACGTACACTGCAGCAATTACAACAGAAGGTAACACTCTTAGCACCGACTGGCCGTGCTGCTAAGGTGTTCTCCTTAAATGCCAACCAGCCTGCTGCTACCATCCATCGCACCATCTATCGTGAGAAAGCCTTTACCGGATTAGATGGAAAGTTCAATCTAAATGTCAACCTCTTCCGCGACCGCTTGTTTATGGTCGACGAGGCTTCAATGATTAGTTTATCGTCTAACAACACCACTTTCGGCAGTGGTTGCCTACTTGACGACCTTATTCAATATGTTTATAACGACCGAAACTGTCGAATGTTGCTTGTTGGTGACAAGGCACAGCTCCCCCCTGTTGGCGAAGAAGAGAGCCCTGCTCTGCGTGCCGATGTTCTTCGCGCCTACGATCTGACGGTCTATGAGTGTGATTTAAACGAGGTTCTTCGTCAGAGTCAAGACTCTGGTATCCTCTATAACGCCACCGTTATTCGTCAAATGATAACCCATGATGAGGTAACACAGCTACCAAAGATTCGCTTCAATGGCTTTGCTGACATCTCCATCGTACCAGGTGATGAACTTATCGAGCGACTGGCTTCCAGCTATTCTGAGGTGGGAATCGATGAGACTATGGTCATCACACGCTCCAACAAACGTGCAAATGTCTTCAATCAAGGTATTCGAAACATGGTTCTTGGGCGTGAGGAGGAACTGACAACAGGCGATATGTTGATGGTCGTGAAGAATAAGTATAAGAACACCCCACCCCTATCACCATCCCCCAATGGCAGCCTCAACAATGCTACAAATAATGTAAACAGCCTTACTACACAAGCGATAAGACAGGTTACACAACTCCCTTCAGGAGGTGGAAAGGAGAAGGAACAACCCGCACTTACCTTCATTGCCAACGGCGACCGTGCTGTTGTGCGACGTGTACGCAATGTTCGTGCATTCTATGGGTTCCGCTTTGCTGACGTTTCATTGGAGTTTCCCGATTATGATAATGCCGAAGAGGAGATGACAGTCATCCTTGATGCACTGATGACAGAAGCCCCAGCCTTGACACAAGAGCAGAACGAACAACTCTTCCAACATGTGTTGGAGGATTATGAAGACATCCCCTTAAAGGCAGACCGCATGAAAAAGGTGCGCGAAGATGAGTATTATAATGCCTTACAGGTAAAGTTCGGTTATGCTATCACCTGTCACAAAGCACAAGGCGGACAGTGGGCACACATCTATCTCGACCAAGGATACATGACAGATGAGATGCTCACACCCGATTACATCCATTGGCTTTACACCGCTTTCACTCGTGCTACTGAACATCTCTACCTTGTCAACTGGCCCAAAACACAAGTAGAATAAGTGATTGTAGCCGAAAATACAACTCCATTACAGGGATAACAAACTTTTCCACAAGACCTAAACAGAACAAAAGGAACGCAATACAAAGATACAATCAATTGATAAAAAGATAAAAATAATTGTTTTATATATAGTTTAGGTAATGGATACTCAACAGAAATTGAGTACATTTGCCAATCAGATAAGATATGTATTCACATTAAACAGAGAAGATGTATATAGAGAAGATTAAATCGCCAGCCGACTTAAAGCAGCTGAATATTGAGGCATTAAAGGTTGTAGCTGATGAGACCCGTCAAGCAGTATTAAATCGTGTAAGCAAGCATGGCGGACACGTTGGACCTAACCTCGGCTTTGTAGAGGCAACTGTTGCCCTCCATTATGTCTTTGACACGCCTAAAGACAAGTTGGTTTTTGACGTGAGCCACCAAAGTTATCCACACAAAGTATTAACAGGACGTGCTTCAGGATTCCTTGGTAATGTCGACGAGATGAATGCTATTAGTGGCTATTCCTCACCAACTGAATGTCCTGAATATGACAATTTCGAAGTTGGACACACCTCTACTTCTGTGAGTCTTGCCACCGGTTTGCAGAAAGCCCGTGATATTAAAGGGACGAAAGAGAATATTATTGCAGTCATCGGTGACGGCTCTCTCTCTGGCGGTGAGGCTTTTGAAGGTTTTGACGAGGCTTCCGAACTCGGCACAGGTATTATTATCGTCGTGAATGACAACGAGATGTCTATCGCTGAGCCACACGGAGGTATCTACAAAAACCTACGTGACCTACGTGAAAGCAATGGCCAATGTAATCACAACTGGTTTAAGGCTTGGGGCTTTGAGTATAAGTACTTAGAGGAAGGCAACGACGTAGAAAAACTCATCGAGGTGTTCCGTAGCGTGAAAGATACGGACAAACCGACCGTTGTTCATATCCATACCGAGAAAGGACATGGCTTCTCTCCTGCCGTTGAGAATAAAGAAGCATGGCATTATGGTATGCCATTCAATAGGGAAGATGGTAGCAGACCAGAGCGTCCAGCTACTGAATCCTACGAGCAACTACTTAGTGATTGGCTGTTGAAAGAGATGAAGCAAGACAAAACACTTATCGCTGTGACAGCCGGTACACCTTCGGCAGCAGGCTTCACACCAGAGAAACGTAAAGAAGCTGGCGCACAACATGTTGACGTGGGGATTGCAGAAGAACAGGCGGTAGCGATGATTTCTGGTATGGCAAAGGGAGGATTACGCCCTGTATGGACGGTTTTCAGCACCTTCATCCAGCGCACCTACGACCAAATAGCACAGGATCTATGTATCAATGCTAACCCAGCTGTTATCAATGTGACGTGGGGCGGCACCGCTTCCATGAATGACATCACCCACATCTGTCTCTTTGATATACCAATGTTATGCAGTATTCCGGGACTTATCTACCTTGCTCCAACAACCTGTGAAGAGTATTTCTCAATGCTACGTTGGGCTATCCTGCAAGATAAGAAGCCTATTGCTATCCGCATACCAAGCAATGGTGTGCATCACACTACGGAGAATGTTGATACAGAATATGCATACGAAGCAAAATACAAGGTGACACAGAAAGGTGAAAAGGTTGCTATTATCGCTGCTGGCTCCTTCTATCAGAAAGGTGAGAATGTCGTTCGTTTACTTGCTGAGAAGGGAATAAAGGCAACACTCATCAACCCTCGTTACTTAAATGAAGTTGACCGAGAGACGCTCGACTCACTGAAGGGAGGCCACGAATTGGTAGTCACATTAGAAGATGGTAGTAAAGATGGAGGCTTCGGAGAACGTATCGCTGCCTACTACGGGACATCAGAGATGAAGGTGCTCGTAGGAGGTATAAAGAAAGACCTCTATGACCGCTTCGACCTTCAACAGCTTCTTTCAGACAACCGTTTACTTAATGAACAGATTGTTGAAGACGTGGTAAGCATCTTGTCTTGACCTTTTGCGGATGAATAAGGATGTCGACGGGAACGGCGTGAGATAAATCACCTCTCACGAATACCACAGACGAAACAGAACATTTTTGCACACGTGAAGAGACCACAAAAGGCCTTCTATCGACAGATATCACAGAGTACTTTTGCCGACGCCGGCTATAAACTCTGTGATATCTTGCGTTTAAACAATTCCTCAGCGGGCTCTCTCTCTGTGGAGAAATTGATATTTCTTTGTGAAATACAAAACCCACAACACCCCTACAATGATATTGATAGAGACCAAAGGAATGCTAAATATACAGATAGAAGTTGTAAGGATATTTCATCAAACACCTGTCTCTCCATTCGAAGAAAGGCCGAGGAAGAGGCAAGAAGACGCCCTTCAACGTTCAAGAACATGCCCTTCTTGCATGTTGAAGACGCCCTTCTTGATGCAAGAAGGGCGTCTTCTTTAACATCATACTTAACTTTCTGATTTATTGTAAGTTAAGAGCTCATCTTTAAGCAGAACTAAATTCCATTCGTGAGGGCATTCATCTTGGTTTTGTGTAATGATTTTTTACTACGTTGCAAACTCTTCCGATATATAGAAATAGGTAAGACGAAGATCGTTACTACCCGTTAAGGAGAGTGCATAACATCATCGACAAGCAACGTATCACAGGTTAAATCCACGTTGAAAGACCATTATCTCTGAGTCAATCAACTTTACATTTTTATAGTTAAAACATTCTAAAAAGACAACAACTAACAAGAATAATACTTATCTTTGAGGACATTTATAGATTAAGTCTTTAATTCATTTAAACTAAGAAAATTATGAAGAAAGTATTTCTTATGGCTCTTGCTGTAGCAGCAATGACTATTTCAAGTTGTAACAACGGTAAAACTAATGCTCCAAAGGCTAATGCAGACTCAGACACAACAGAGTCAGTTGCTGCAGACTCAGCAACAACTGCAGCTGCTCCTACCGATGCTGATCAGCTCATCAACCAACTCAACGAGAAGATAAAGGCTAAGGATGAGAAGGGTGTTGCCGCTTTATTGACCACAGCTCAGACTAAGATGGCTGAGTTGGCACAGAAGGATCCAAAGCAGGCACAGGAGTATATCGGAAAAATTCAGCAGTGGATGCAGAGTAATTCAAAGAACATTCAAGAGGCTTTGAAGGCTTCTGGCAATGAAGCAGCTGCTGAGGCTGTTGGCAAGGCAGTTGACGCAGCATCAAAGCAGGACCCAAAGGACGTTACAGAAAGTCTACAGAAGGCAAAGGACGCAGTAAAGAATGCAACACCTGAACAGATTGAAGCTGCTAAGAAGGCTGCTAAGGAAGCTGCCGAAAAGATGCAGGGTAAGTCTGGTGAGGCTGCTAAGAAGGCTATGAAAGATTTAGGTCTTTAATCCTATTTCGCCCCACCCCTTCCTCGCTTAGGAGGTGGTGGGGAGTTTATTCAAACCTTATATCATACGGATTTCACCCACGAGAAACACGCTATCTCAAATAGTTTTCGTATCTTCGCAATATGATTAGAATTGAAGATGCACAAAAAGAACAGGCTGAAGTAATAGCCCGACTGATAATGGAAGCGATGAACCACGACTGTTGTCAGTGGTTTGCAGGACCAGACCATAGCTTAGAAGAGTTCCATCAGCTTATAACATCGTTAGTAGAACGGGATGATTCGCAATACTCCTATCTCAACACATTGGTTGCACTAACAGCACATAACGAGATTGCGGGTATCTGTGTCAGTTATGATGGTGCGAGACTTCCGAAGCTGAGACAAGCCTTCATCGAAGGAGCCCTCAAGGCTTTCGGTCGCAATTACGCTGATATGGATGACGAGACGTCGGCTGGCGAACTGTATATCGATTCGCTCTGTGTAGACAAAAAGTTCCGTGGGAAAGGGATTGCAAAGCTACTTCTTGAGGCAACAATAGAGAAAGGAAGGAAGATGAACCTCCCTACTGGTCTACTCGTCGACACTGGTAATCCTTCTGCCGAACGACTTTATCACCGCATAGGCTTCGTTTATGTAGACGATAACCAATGGGGTGGACATCGGATGAAACACCTTCAAAAGCACCTTGATTGAGGATAGCTTTTGAGATAGGACAGCTTTTATCGGTTCAAAAGAACTTTATCTATGAAACGATAGGACTGCCTATAGAATTACAGTCTATCCTCTCACTGTAACAACATTCCTGTGAGACGATAGACAGAAAAGCATACCTTTATTTGTTAATCTCCACCCTTTATCGTATCTTTGTAGGCGCAATAGGTTCATTATAAGCATGATTAAAAAGGGAAAGCGGTGAAAATCCGCTACTGTCCCGCAGCTGTAAGTTGTCTGTCACAGGTAAACATAAGCCACTGATAACGAATGATTGGGAAGGCGTTTACCTTCTTTTGGATAACAAGTCAGAAGACCTGCCATTGCAAGTCATTGCATCCCTCGAGGAAGGGCACTGCATAGAACCA
>QWCL01000209.1_pt1 | contig 32090 bp, 43 predicted proteins | sample 1972551 | NCBI WGS metagenome assembly QWCL01 (sample SAMN09866709, study PRJNA288562) | Human oral metagenome isolate term2_saliva, whole genome shotgun sequencing... | isolation source: mouth | host: Homo sapiens | place: USA: California
GGTGAAAGTCTGATTCAGATTGGCGAATCTATGCCGTTTACATTGGTCGAGCAATAGATTCTGCTGGTGTAAATTAGCGTGAGCTTGATGGTATAATATTACTATAGAAACTCTCTGTTAATCAGAGAGTTCTCTTTTTGGACAATTTGACACTTCGTAAATCACCTTTGCGGTGATTTTTTAGATTAAACCCAATTTCAGAGGGGTGAGCATCGCAAAGGCTCACCCCTCTTTTGATGACTTGATCGAGGTCGCTCGATTGTTGTTTGTAGCGGCTTCTGAGAGTTATCAATGATTGAACTTTGCGAAACTTAAGCGGATCGGCCAAAGAAATTATAATAGTGGCGACATAGATAGCTGGCTTCTCGAGGGGATATTTAACTAAGAAAGGAGGCAGCTATTAATGAGGACTCTTTAGAATATGAGCTGACGAAAGTTCAGCATCAGAAACCAAGCAAGCTACCGGCACCTGAGCAGCTTGGAGTTACTAAAAAATCTAAACATAAAAAGGAAGAAAAGACTATGAAAAAAATCAATTGGAAAAACGTTATTGAAAGCATTAAAACCATCACCATCGTAGCGCTAATCGCTAGCGTGGTTGGCTTCGGACTGGGGGTGAAGTACCAGGAATCGAAGAATAGCCAGCTGGAAACAAGAATCTCTGAGCAGATTCAACAGTTAAAAGCCGTAAAGTAGCGAGCGAGCGACCGGCGCTACTGAAGCCTAAGGTCGCGGCGGTCGAAGCTCATACATCTGCGTCGCCAAAAGCTGCTGTGGAGGCAGCTGGCGCAGGTGTCTGCGAGGGGTTTCGACCGCTGGTCGCTAAATACGACTGGAACGTGGATATCGCTATGGCAGTGATGAAGGCTGAGAGTGGATGCCAGACAAGCGCCCTGGGGCGTAACACAAATGGAACAAATGACGCTGGTTTATTTCAGGTCAATTCAATACACGACACGACGGACAGACGATATCAACCAGAGCACAATGTGGCGCTCGCTTATAAGATTTATGCGGCACGCAGCAAGTGGGACTCGAGCGGATGGAAGGCGTGGAGCGTATGCCTGAATGGTAAGGTGAAATGCTACTAATTTTTTAAGGAGAAAGTGAAATGAGTGAAAGTGAGATTTTGGAGAAATTGGAAAACCTAATCGATCCGACGTTTCTCGATCGTGTTTTGGCGGGGGAGTCGTAAGTGGAGCGAATAACACTAAGTCATTCGGCTATAATGTGCTTCTTAAATAATCAGATTCAATTCAAGAAACGCTACATTGCCAAAGTGTACGACGAGCCGTCTAGTCCAGCACTGGTTGTCGGCAAAGCAATGCATAAGATGATTGAGGAACGACTGAAAGGTCAGTCAATCGAGGTGGCAATACAATCTGGGTTACAGGAAATAGAAAATATTGCTGACTACGAAATCGATTATGGCAAAACTGGCAGCCGCGAGAAAATTATCGACCAATACCAAAAATTGTCGACTATCGTTATTAACGAACTACCGACATATGAAGATATACTCGCGATTGAAGATCGTGTCGAGTGTGAGCTATCAATTCGTAACAAAAAGATTCCGATGAAAGGCTACATCGATGTGGTTCGCGACTTGGGCGACACGCTGGAAATAATCGATTGGAAAAGTGTTACGTCATACTCTGACGAAGATACCGAAAACTGGGCATATCTGATTCAATCCTGGATCTACGTGCAGCTGATTGAATTCAAATACAAGAAGCCTGTCAGTCGCGTCGTTTTCAAGGAAATCAAGAAAACTATCAACCGCGACAGCATGCCTCAAATCAAAGATTATGTGCTTGATCGCCACGGCATTGAGGAAGCTAACGATGTAATTGGACGTGTAGTTAAGGCAGTCAGCGACTATGTTGATAATCCAGACGCAACGTACTTCCCGAACCCACGCGACATGATGAACGGCGCGCAGTCGATGCACATTGTAGCGCAGATGGAAGGCGTCACCGTCAGAACTGTGCACACAACAGAACGACGCGAGAAGTTCGCGCCAGTCAATACGGTTGTTGCTGAAGATATTGCTAGCGATGATGGTTCGGAAACTGATCGAATAAAGGGAAAATTAGTAGAGTTTGGCATCGGCGGACGTATCGAAAAGGTAATCAAAAGTAATACAGTCGATACGTACATGTTTAGACCAAATCGTGGCGTTAAAATGTCAAAAATCGCTACTATGGGTGACGATTTGTCGCTGGCGCTCGGTTCTGACGCTGTGCGAGTTATCGCGCCAGTCTACGGCACAAAAACCGTCGGCATCGAAGTACCGCACGAGCAGTCATTCCCGACGTTTGACGGCAAAGGCAGTAGCCACCAAATACCAATTGGCGTCGATACCATGAACAACGTCATTTATGACGATATTGCTAAAATGCCGCACATGCTGATTGGCGGACAAACCGGTAGCGGTAAATCGGTTTTCATCCGTAACATCATCCAGAGTTTGAATAACTGCGAAGTCGACATTATTGACATGAAAGGTCTAGACTTTGAAGATTTAGGCAAAAATATTATCTCGGAAGTGTCAGAAGCACTAATACTGGTCAAAAAACTGGTTCACCTAATGGACGAGCGCTACAAGAATAAGCGAGTTAATACTAAGCGCCGAGTGTTAATTATCGATGAATATGCCGACCTGGTAATGCAAACAGGCAAAGAAAAGCACGAAATTAGAGTCTTCGATGAAAACGGTAAGCTCAAAACTAAAACCACCACGATAGACACCCGTAAACAGCTTGAAACTGACCTGGCGCGTATTCTGCAAAAAGGTCGTGCGGCAAACATCAACGTCATAATCGCCACACAGCGACCGAGTGCCGACATTGTCGCACCAATTATCAAAGCTAATTGTCCAGTCAAAGCTTGTCTAAGAGTGGCAACCGCCAAGAACTCGGAAATCATCCTAGATGAATCTGGAGGCGAGCGGTTACTCGGTAAGGGCGACATGCTCTACCTAGGTTCAGGAATGGTTAAACCAGTGCGAGTGCAGTGTTTCTCACCGATTGAGAAAGGAGGAAGTAAATGAAAGAGCAGAGTAGCTTGAAAGTCGCGAAGCCTAGCGTCAAGAAAGAATACGCTGGCATAGCAAAATATGTTGGCGACTGGGCGATGGGGCTAAATAAAGAAAAGGTTCTCGGCAATATTCACCGCAACCTGCTGGGCGTCGACAAAATGGGCAAAATACGACCAATCGAGGATTTAGCCTACTTTATGTTGGTGTGTAGTCAATACAACCTGAATCCGCTGAAAAAGGAAATCTACGCAGTGTACCAGCGTCAAAATGTAAACGGTCAGTGGATCGAAAAGCTGGAGCCAATCGTTAGCATTCACGGCTTACGCTCGCTGGCGCGCCGTTCGAAAAACCCGACGTACGCCTACACCGGCAAAGCAGTTTTTGACTACAAAGATGCTGAAAAAACCAAGCTGGATTCGGCGACGGTAGAAGTGTTTGGCAGATTCGACGGCTCATACGAGGCGGTGAAGATTGGCGAATATACAGCCTACTATGACGAATTTGCTAAAACTCATACCTCTGACGACAACTACGGCAAATATCGTGCTGGCGATGCTATGGGTACGTGGAAAACCATGCCACGAGTAATGCTAGCGAAATGTGCTGAAGCAAACGCCATACGCTCAATCTTTGATATCGGCGGAGTTTACGTCGAGGAAGAAATCGGCAGAACAGAAGAACATTAACAAACCTACATCGCACCCTTTTTGGGTGGCCAGATTCGTATATATAGGGTGGGGCGTCAACCGCAGGAGCTCCTCGCACATTTGAGCCACCCCCAAGACAGTAAAATTACAGTTTTGGTTGCAATTTGTGGCTACCCGATGAGGGTGCGATCGAAGTAATAACAAAGGAGAAATAGTGAGCCAAAAATTAATCATTAGGATACTAATAGAATTACTGTTTGAATATCCATCCAACGAGCTTGACACTATCGCGCTGGACTTGCATTTGAAGGACGAGCCGTTAGCGGAGTTCTGCGATAGATTCGAACTGGGCAATTGGTTTTATGATCAGATGACACTGGCGGACATCGATATTGTCGATGAAGTCTCGGCTATCGCTGATGAACATCGCAAGGCTGAGAGCGAGCAGTTAACGGAAAGCCAGCTGCTACGCCGGGAATTACAGCAACAGGGCGCATAAAAATACTAATTTGAAGAGGAGTAATCAATGGATAGCAAAATGCAAAAAGTGGCAAATATCATAGGATATTTGATCGGCGGGATTTTAGTATCGCTAGTCGGAGTAGCTATTATAGCAGTATTGGTTAAGGCAATATTGTGGGTTGTGGGGCTGTAAGAAAATGGCAGGGCTCACACAATTCACGATTCCAGACACAATTTGGGTCGGCAAATATGAGTATATGCTGATTAAAGCAAGTATTGATGGCAAGCGATTCGACATAAACTATCGAAAGAAGTACCCTCTAGTTTCGTATGAGAATGAGTTCGAGATTAATATTAGTTTTGAAACATTACTCTCACCCAACGATCGAGATGTTGAAGAGGAGTTTACCAAACGTCTTGAGTTGCTTGGCGGCACGATCGAGGATCCAAATGACTAAAAAAGCACTTCGTAAAAAGCAGCGCCGCAAGCGCAAGAAATTGGAGGCTACGTAATGTCTCTAATGAATTGCACATTCACGGTTCGCTGGAGCGACGACAAGAATAAGCCGCACGCGAAAACCTACGCTACCGAAGCCGACGCTAAGCGAGCCAAGAAATGGCTGCTGGAGCATGGCGTTCGGAGCGTAGACATCGCGGTCAAGATAAATAATAAGCCAGCTGGTAGTTTGGAAGACGGCAACAAGCCGTCTGAGACTGAGGCTGAGCAGAAAGGATTTTGGTGGCAAGAATAACATGGAAACTTTTGGAGCAGCAATTACAATAATCCACTTAGTAATAACGGCTATTATAAGCTTGTTTGGCTGGAAGTTGGTAGGTAAACCGCGAAAGCCGATGGACGACAGTGGTTATGTACTTCAGGTTATTTATAACATCCTAGTTGCGGCAGTTCTGGTGTTTGCCTATTTGAAAAGGTAAATACTATTAGCTAATGACCTGCCACACGTCGAAAAACTGGGCGAACATTAACAATTCGACCGCAGAACTGGACAGATGACCATTTTGCCCACCCGGGTCGTCTGTTCAACTGGTAGCACCAACGCACCTTTTATTTTCATGGAGACTTATATTTCTACCTACCCCAAAAATGAAAACAACTATCATTTGGTGCTATCAATTGGCGACATCAATCCTTAAAGTAATTAACTCACTTAATGATATACAAATTGGTGTTGTCAACTGGCTATATAAGTGGCGGAATAGGTAGACGCTATACCCAACGGTAAGTCCTCAAACTGCGCATTTGGGGCAGAACGTGGAATGTTCGGTGACGGGAGTTCCAAATCCGACTTAGAGCAAAGCGACGTGGCATGTGATGTGACTTTACGAAACCTAATTCCCTCACATTCGAGGAAATTAAAACTCGGCAAATCATCACCTTATATAGCCAACCAGTTCTGCGGTTGAAATTACTAACTACAAATAAGCGAGAATAAAATAACAGGGGTGGAATTACTAAAAGTTATGCCTCGTATAAATAAGGAAAGGACGAATAATGAGTGAAACTGTAGGACGTAAAGGCAAACTCACACTTTGTAAAAAATATAAAGACGCTGATGAACTTCAATCTGATTTGAAAAATTTTTGGCAAAGCATACCAATAGAAGAGCGTGATAAATATTACAAAGACGTAGAAGAAATTGACGATTATGAACTCGAGGACAACGGCTATGTCGTTATCGACGGGAATTGTATTTATAAAGTTGAGTTAGACAAAGATTTCGATGTGTATGATAACTTTGTTGAAATTACCCAAGTTCAAGATGGTGTTTATGAATTCGTGACGCAGTTTTATAACGGCTCAACCGACCTTCGAGAAATGCTGCAGAAGGGTCTTGGCCAAATAGAGAAAGGAAATAGCAATGATTTACGAAGCAGAAATTGAACAAACTATAATGGGAAAGCTCTTTATTAAAGCCGACAGTCTTGAGCAAGCAAAACAAGTCGCCGAGCGATGCGTACAAGAGGCACAAAACCTCGTAAATGTCGATTTTGACGAGATTTGGGGTTACGATGTTAGAGATGTGTCAGAGTCAGATTCCGCTGGTGACGCAGAAATTATCAAGGCGGAGGACGTGTTGTGAACTTGGGTAATCTCGATAAAAAAACAAAAGATAAAATATATCAAATGTTGTATGAATATAGAGTTCTTACTCAAGCTGCTCAACTTAATATTGCCAGGGGTCATACTTCGTATGACGGGCTTGAATGTTACCAATCCACGCTTGACGCAAAAGCAGCAAATGATATTTTTGAAGCCATGAAAGAGCTTAAGTTAAAAACCATTGAGGATTGGTATTATGACTTAATTGACGACACAGAGGAAACAATGGATTTGATGAAGGAAATTATAGCAGAAAGGAAGTCTAATGCGCGAACTAAAAGTTAGGGCTTGGCACAAGCCATATAAACAAATGTGCAATGTTTCGATGTTGCAATTTGATTATGATGGAACTATTTGTGCAGCTGTCATTATAGAGAAGCCTTTCAATGACCAGAGGCTTGCTAAGATAGACGACCTTATTATCGAGCAAGATACAGGATTAAAAGACAGAAACGGTACGAAAATCAACGAAGGCGACGTTCTCGTAGATGACGCAGGCGAGCCTATTGAATACTGGACTGTCAAGCTTTCAGAGGGCGGATTTGTAGGTGAGTGTGCAGGTGTGGTTGAGCCTCTCTTTGAATTAACACAACTAGAAGTCGCTGGTAATATTCACGAAAACCCTGAGTTGTTGGAGGAGAAATGAGACTATATAAGCTACTAAAAGATTTGCCCACCGTTAAAGCTGGGGCAATCTTCAAAGAGAAAATTAAAATCGATGGCACAAATACGAGGATCAAGAGCAAGAAGCGTTTGTCAAATGGCTAGATGATAACGGCTATCCACGTTTCAGAGTACCTAACGAAACATACACCAAAAGCCACAAACAACGAAACAAGAATAAGAAGCTCGGTGTGAGTTCTGGCGTGCCAGATTTATTCGTGGTAGTCCCAGCAGACTATAGCGACGCAACGATGGAGTTCATACATTATGGAGACAATCCTGTTGTTAGTGGCGACGGTGTTTATGGTAAAAACCATCGTCTTGTTGCTATCGAAATGAAACGCAGGAAAGGAGGCGTGACATCAGAGAACCAAAAGAAGTGGATTAAAACACTCAATGAAGCTGGCATTCAGACTGTTGTTTGTAAGGGGTGTGATGCGGCGATTGAGTTTATCGAATCAATAACTAAATAAGGATTTTAAGATGAAGCTAATTAAAAGAATCAAAACGATATTCGGTGTAGACAAGCAGGAGCAGATAATACCAAAAGCTGAGCCTGAGCTTAGAGTCGGCAACATAGTGGCGTTTAAGCGAGGTAAGGGTTCAGAGGCGTCGTACGGTACGGTGATTGCGGTTAAAGATGGCAAGGCGGTAATTAATATAGGTATGTCAATTTTTCGTCAAATGTTCATTCTGCCGTTTGATGAACTGATCGTCATTTCGTCGAGAGCACAAGAGCAATCGAACGATTAAGAGGTTTATGAAACGTAAAATCAAAGGACGAAACTATAAAACGCCAACACCTAGAGTTTACAGCATAAAAGAAACTCGCTCAAAGCAATTTATCCGTAAACAACTAATAAATAATAATGGAGCAATATGTTCACTCTGCAACAAGCCGATTGAAACGATGAAGGATTGCACTATTGATCATATTGTTCCAATCAGTAAGGGCGGCTTGACGACGATTGAGAACTGCCGGTTAGCACACAGAGATTGCAACCTAAACAGAGGTAACGGGAAGGCTTGAAATCAAGCTAGTTAAAACATAACTGACGTAAACGTCAATAATATGTGTGCGCCTAAAAAGCTTGAAGGGGCGGTGGCGAATTATGCGCCGCCTCTTTTATGTTATAATAGCCTTAGGAATTGCGGATCGAAAGAGCCGCTTTTTTATTTGGAGAAAATATCATGGCAACCAGAAAAATGATGCGCAGGAACAGGCGAAGTAGCAAGCAGTCTAGCCGCAAATCCCCGAAGCAGCAACTGCGCGGGATTGTTAAGGACGAACCAAAAAAGCCGCCTATCGAGCTATCAAAACAGCCAGAACCAGGGCAGCCGACGAAATATAAGCCAGAATATTGCCAGCAGCTCATTGACTATTTTTCAATCGAGCCGCTAGAAATTATTAGAGAGCAGGAAATAACCGACACCGAGGGCGGCAAATACGTCTCGCGCCGCCTACCGCGACGCTTTCCGTGGCTTGAAGGTTTTGCACGTAAGATTGGCGTTCACCGCAATACGCTGAAAAATTGGTGCGCTGAGCATCCAGAATTCGCCGAAGCTTACGACACCGCCAAGGATCTACAGCGCGAGTTTATCGTCGACGTGGCTTTAAGCGGTGCTGCTCCAGCAAGTTTTGCTATCTTTACTATGAAAAATGTTTGCGGCTGGCGAGACGAGCGAGATCTGAAGCTAAAGAAAGCAAAAGAGGAAGGCGATATTGATGACGACGAACTCAAGGCAGCCATCTTTGAATAATCTCACCAGAGCGGATATTCTGCGGCTTTGCGATAAGTATTGGGACACTGACCGCGACAAGCTGCGGCGTTATCTGCTGGCGATATTCAAGCGACGAGAGAATGTTCATCTGTTTGGATGGTTTGTAGCACGGCCATATTTTCCACTAGAAACACCGCCATTCCATAAAGAGATATTAGACCTAATCAGCAACAAGGATAACCGACGAGTTGGCGTTATTGCGCCACGTGGTCATGCTAAGTCGACGACAGTGGATATGACATACCCGCTGTGGGCTGGCTGTTTTGAGCAGGAAGAGTTCGTGGTGATAATCAGCGACACGTATACACAAGCGGCCGAGTTTATCAATGCACTTAAAGATGAATTCGAGAATAATCCGAAAATTAAATGGTTATTTGGCAATATGAAAGGTGACGACTGGCAAGACGGCGAATTTGTGTTGAGTAATGGCATAAAGTACGCCGCGAAAGGTTCAGGTATGAAAATCCGAGGTATTCGACATCGACATACTCGACCGACGCTAATGATATTCGACGACATCGAGAACGACGAAAATATCAAGAGTGCTGAGCAACGTCAGAAGCTTTATCATTGGTTTACCAAAGCAGCTATTCCAGCATTGGCTAGAGGCGGGCGGGCTGTTGTCATCGGAACGATTCTTCACTTCGACAGCCTCGTGAATAAAGTGATGAAACGGCAAGACATTTTTAAGAGCTGGCAAACGCGGGTGTTTTACGCAATCACCACCGAGGAGGACGGCACAGAGCGGGCTCTATGGCCGGAGCACCGCAGTTTGGAAAAACTACGAGCTATGCGAGATGATCCGAGCGATCAGGACTTCATTGGAAGCATTACTTTTGCGCAGGAATACCAACACAAGCCATTTAGCGAAGAAGATGCCATCATCCAGCCTGATTGGATTAAAGAGTGCGAGCCGAGTCAAGTACCAGATAAGCATGCACGGCTAGCACGAGTTTTGACAATCGATCCCGCCGCCAGTGAACGCCAGACAGCCGATTTTACCGCTATGATTGTTGCTGATCTGTATACTGATGGTAATGTTTACATACGTGCGATACGCAACCAACGAACCTCGCCGAGCGTGACTGCTGATACAGTAAGAGAGCTTGATGAAATATACAAGCCGCAGGTGATTGGTATAGAGAAGGGCGCGCTGGGGCTGGTGTTTCGAGATTTGTTGGAAGGGCTGCCCGTCATTGGCTTGGAGCCCGATAAAGACAAGGTGCGGCGACTGCTGGCGGTGAGCCGATTCTTTGAGGCGGGTAGGGTATACACTGTGAAAAACATTCAGAACGGTCAGGCGTTTCGTGAACAGCTGATTGAATTTCCGAAGGGAACGCATGATGATATGGTTGACGCAGCGGCTTATGCAGTGAGGTTGTTGTTTGTGGAGGGAGAGAATCAGGTGTCGAGTAAAGATTTCCAGACCGCTGGTGATTATTACGACGAGCTAGATGACGATGAGTGGTTGGATTAAGTATAAGTATGATATAATCAGAGTAAGTATATACGACGCGCGAAAGGCGTCGTATTTTATTTGGAGAAATTATGAAGCTGGTAAACTTGAGCGGTAAGAATAACGATAAAAATGCAGGTAGCCGACTACGTGAGATTGGTAGTGCTGGCACTGGCGTATTTACGGACTATGAAGCAGAGAAAATAAAACTAAACCGCCCGAGGAAAATCACTGATTACCGAGACATGTTGCGTGATGGCACCGTCGAGGCATTATTCAATATCCTGACCATGCCGATTTTGGCAAGTGAGTATGACATTAAGCCCGCCGACGAAAGTACTGAAGCGAAAACGCAAGCAGATTTCGTACGAAACAACTTACTGAGCGAGAGCTATAAAGGCGGTATTGAAACGCCGTTTAATCTATTCCTTGATCAATCAATGATGGCATTGGTTGACGGCTTTCAAGTGTGGGAGAAAGTGTATCGACTAAACAATAACCGCTACGAGCTGAAGAAGCTGGCGCTGCGGGATTCGAGAAGCGTGGAGATTCAGAGCGATTTGAAGGAAGGCTATCAAGGAATTAAGCAAACGCAAGAAGACGGCTCGACGGTGGATATTCCAGCCTACAAAACGTTCCTATTTACACCAGGCAAACGATACGATCAATATTATGGACGTTCAATATTTACGGCACTTTGGCGAAACTACGACAAGAAATGGAAGTTGGAATACCTGGATAGCATTGCTTTGCAAAATGACGCTATCAAACCAAAGGTATTGAAAAATACCGGCAGCACACTTGCAAAAGCTGATGACAAAGTAACGTCGAAAGTATTGAACGTATTAAGTCGTTTAGGCAAGGTCAATTCAACGGCTACCTTGCCGCAAAATTACGAACTTGAAGTGCTGAACTCTGAGGGACGCGATCCACACCAATCCATTGAGCGACAGAACTCTGAGATGGCAAGAGTATTCCTGGCTAACTTTATGTTGTTAGGTTCACAAGGAACGAGCTCAACTGGCAGTTTTGCATTGAGCGACACGCAAGCAAAGATGTTCCGTATGAGTCTAGAATCCGTCATGAATAAGCTGGCGGCTCACATTAACCAATACATTATCGCTGATTTGATTGATATTAACTTTAGCGAACCACACTATCCAGTTTTCGCATTCGAGAAGATGGATAATGAAGTGGTTGGTGCGATATTTAACGCCTTTACGACGATGATTCAGAAAGACCGCATATCTGACGCAATGGCGAGCGAGATTGAGGACGCAACAGCGACACGGCTGGGCTTTGACGTGGAGAAGATTAAGCAGCAGCGTACTGAGCAGGCTGAAAATACTGAAAGCAACGCCAGCAAGGAGAAACAGACTGGTGGCACGCCGACCGGTCAACGAACAATGAGCGACGATCACAAGCATGAGCCAAGCGAGAGCCTGAAAAAGCTTGACGCCAGATGGCAGGAGCTAGAAAAACGTTTTTTAGACCAAATCCGCCCGGTTTATGAGACTGTGGCGGAGAAAGTCAGTCAGGAGGTCGCAGAATCAAAGCTAGTGAGCGACATTGATGCGGTGGTGTTTCCAGCGGAGTACCGCCGAACGTTGGTATCATTCTTTAAGCAGGGGTATCAGATTGGAAAAATCAGTGCTAGCGATGAAATGGGTAAGCCGGCCGCGAAGAACGGCAATGATTTAACCAAAGCAGCAGTTGAGTATATCAACTGGATCATTGAAAAGCAGCAGGATGACCTAACCAATTACGCTAAAAGCCTGGTAATGAACAGAGTAGTGCTGGATGATGAGCCGATTGATTACGACGCTGAGATTCTGAAGCTGATTCTGGCATGGTTTGCGACGAAGTTGACGGATACGGCGTCGTACGCAATCGCACAAGCGGTCAATTCCGGGCGTAATTCGGTATGGGACGATGACGATGTGCTGGAGTTTTCGGCAATTCTGGATGCGCGGACGTCGCCTGGCTGTAGCGCACTTGACGGCAAGGCGATGACGTGGAAGGAGTGGCAGGCATATCCTGAGTATATTCCGCCGCGACATTTTAATTGCCGATCAACCTTTACGCGACTACTAAGCGACAATCCAGAGGATGAGATAAACCCGCCGAACAACACGCAGATGCACAACATTGAGAAGATTCAGAGAACGCCGAAGCCGCAGCTGATTGAAGAGAATCCATACATGGCACAGTACACCAAGGCAGAGTTGCTGAGTGTCGAGACATACAAGGGCAATGGGTTTATAAATATCAATCAGACGCTATTGGGTCGCCGACCAATGAATGAGTATGCTGAGGTTGATATTAAGCAACTGGATAAGGCGATTAAGAAGACGAAGCTAGAGAAGGACGTGGTGCTGTATCGTGGTATTGGGCTAGAGTCAAAGTTGTCGGTTAATGATATTGTCGATAATCCTAATTTTCTTTCTACATCCACCAGTCAGGATGTGTCAATAGAGTTTGCACAGCAAGCTGATGGGAACAAATATGTATTTATCTTTAAGGCTCCAAGGGATATGCCATATTTGGATATGGAGAAAGTGCTAGCGGATAGTGGTGTTACCTCAATGACAAATGAGGATGAATATCTGCTGTCTAGGGGCAAGAAGTTAGTTGTAAAAAGGCTTAAGAAGTTAGATAATGAAATTATCATGGCTGATATGGAAATGACGAAGGATACTAAATACCTCGCTGATGAATCAGAGGACTTGCTGACTGATGAAATGATGGCTAGTTTGAATAAGACGGTCGAGGAAGTTGAGAAGCGTCTCGCCGATCCAAATTACAAACCGAGCCGAGCAGTTCAACGGATGCATGCTATTTGGCAGATGGATTCTGAATACCTAGACGAACAGCTGAAAAAGCAGCATAAAAACAAATAGTTTTGCTTTAACCACAAGTATGATATAATACGACCAGTATATGCGACAAGCGAGTTTGTCGCATTTTCTTTTGGGGCAAATTTCTCTTGGAGTATATCGGGAGAATAATATGTTTACAGTTTCAACAAAGACGAAAGACAACATCCGACTAAGCGACGAGGGCAAAAGCGAGTACAAACGGTATTGGAAGCAATTATGCCCGTTTGGCGAATGGATAGATCCAAACGATTGGGATAATTCGAAGTTGGTTATTGACAAGAATCTAGTTGATCAGTTGGTAAAAAACTTCAATGACAAGGTTTTGGACTACGTACCAGTGCCACTAGGACACCCGTATGACAGCTCAAGCTTGGCAAGCCTTAATACTGGCGAGTTGCTGGAGCTGGAGGCACGAGAAGACGGCTTGTATGGTTTGATAGAAATTCGCGACGATGCAGTTGCCGATAAAATCGACAAAAACCTGATTCCAAACGTATCAATGGGTATGGATTTGCAATATAAGGACAAGAAAGATGGTTCGCTTAAGGGTGCGGTACTGCAACATGTAGGGCTAGTGACCGACCCATATCTCAAAGGTATGCACGCCTTTGAGCCGGCGCTGTCTGACATGTCGCAGGTAGCCATTGTGCTTAGTGATTCATCTAATAACAAGAGAGAGGAGAATGGGATGAATAAGGTAAAAGTAACTAACGACCGTGATTTTGACGTCGAGGTGAAGTGGCAGGAAGACGGTGAAGAGAAGACCGCAACCGTCGCCGCTGGTGCAGACGTTGAAGTTCCTGAAGATCAGGAGGAAGCAGTAAAGCAGCAAATCGCCGACGCTAAAGAGCCAGAAGATAAAGACGAGGATAAGTCTGGAGAGGACAATTTGTCCGACGAGAAAGATTTGTCTGACGAGCAGAAAGCGCTTGAAGCTGAGAAAGCTGAGTTGGCTCGGGAAAAAGCCGAACTGGCAAAGCAGAAGCAAGAGCTATCGGAAAAGCAGGCTGAGGCTGAATATGAGAAGCTGCTTTCTGAAGGCAAGCTTGTCCCGGCTCAGAAAGAGAGCTATTTGGCACTCTGCGCCGCCAAAGACACCAAGGTGCAGTTATCTGATACGAAAACCAAATCTGTTGATGTGCTATTATCGGAACTCTTTGCGGCAATGCCGGCAATGCGGCTATTGAGCGAAGATGGCGGTGAAGGCGGCAATGGAAATGGTGATGAAGTTCAGCTGGACGACTCCGATAAAGCAGACATCGAGCGGTTCGGACTGAATGAAGAAGATTATAAAGAAGTAAAGCGTGAGAAGGAGAATCAATAATGACATTTCTACGACAAGACGGCGATTTGATTTCAGCACCATTTGGCACCAATGTGATCAATCGCGGACAATTAGTTACTGTTGACGCTGCAGGCAATGCTAAAGCAGCAGAAGCAGGCGCAAAACCATTTCTAGGCGTTGCAATGGAAGGTACTAGCAGTTTAGTTAAGAATGAGGTACGCATTTATCGAACAGGCGTGTTCCAGCTGGCAATCGACGCAGTAGCGGCTGCTGATTTAGGCAAGGCTGTTGCTATTGCGACATCAGATAAGGTAACAACGACTGTTAGCGGCACCGCGCCGGCAATCGGACAGATTGTTGAAGTTATTGACAATAAAACTGTAGGCGTTCGCCTGAGCTAAGAAAGGAATATGAGATGGATTTAAGAGCAATGCTACAAAAGCTTGATACCGCCATCAAGACGGTATACAAGACTACTAAAAAAGAATACAAAGACCCCCTATTGGGTATCTTGTACGACATCACACCAGTAACGGGTGCGGTTAATAACATCGTAACACTTAACAGCGTGCCTGGCATGCGTGAGTTCAAATCAGAGCGCAAACATGGCGTGGCTGACAACACCGTCCACACGATTGCACCACGAAAGTGGGAGTCAACCCTGGACGTTGAACGCGAAAAGATTGAAGATGATGATCTAGGTCAGATTCCAAACCAAACCCGTGTTATGACTACTAAGAGTGGTCGTCACTACGGTGCGTTAGCTGTAGCTGCACTTCCTGTTGGCTTTACTGCTAACTTGAGCGACGGTAAGCCATTCTTCCACGCAGATCGTGGTAACTTGATCTCCGGAGCATTCAGTGCTGGAACGTTTAGTAAGGCTTTTGACGCATTAGTAGGCATGAAAGATGCTGATGGCGACTTTATCAACCCAATCCCAACCCACTTGATCGTTGGTCAGGAAAACCGCGAGGAAGCTGAGAAAATCTTGCTCCGCGAGAAGTTGGACAATGGACAGAGCAACACCAATTACAAACGTGTTGAGCTGATCGTTGACCCACGTATTGCTGGCAAAGCAGCATTCTTGGTGGCGGCTAAAGAGGGTATGTGCCCATTGACAATTGCTGAGCGTGTGAAGGTTGGTGCACCTGTTGCGAAGACCGACATAAACAGCGACAGGGCATTCGAAACTGATGTGTTTAGCTGGGGCTTGCGTGGTCGTTACGACGCAGCTTACCAGGCAATGCAGTTTATCGTGACTGTGAAAGGTTCTTAGTCGGCAGACTTGAGGCGGGAGATGATTCGCCCGCCTTTGTTTGAGGATTAGGAGAAATAATATGAAGCACGAAATAGATCAACCTATCAAAGATATATTACAGGAAGCGGGATTGTATCACCGCCAGCTATTGGAGTTTAACGACGTTAACAGTTCGGTGATTTCGCTAGGAGACTATATCTTGGCTGACGTCAACAGCGACGATACAATTGACGTAAAAGATGTGCGAGTGCTGGTGGACAATAAGCTAGTCAAAGTAACCGAAGTAGACACCACCAATGCATTGATTACACTGGAAAAGCCGGTTGTTTCTGGGCAGGAAGTGTCGGTGCGTTTTGCTAGTTCTAGTGTAGAGCCTGAATATGTCGAGAAAGTGCGAACTGAAGCACTGAGCGAAATCATATCAAAGATTCCATGTGAGGCTGCCTGGGCTGAGGAGTATAATCCAACATTACGCTACATTCAGCGACTAATGGCTGCCGGTATGCTATTAGTGCGGGATTATGGATTTAATGAAGACATTGAAAATACCAGCAAGGATGGCTATAAGAAATTGGAGCTGGCAAGCGAAAAACTGAACACGCTAATTACCACGGTTTGCGGCGAAGCCTGTTCAAGAAGTGCTCAAGGATTTGCGGCGCGGGATGATGGAGATCTTTTTTCAAAGAGACCGCACATCAGTAGCGAGGATTGGTAGATGGACGAGCAAAAAGTACCAATTTCTGTCACGGTTGATGGCGAGGAACTGAAGCAATTCAATCAGATACTATTAAATCGATGGAAGCGTGCTAGTAGTCTGCGGATACCGTTGCAGGAGGCGGCTAATTTTATGCTGGATGAGATTGCCAAGAACTTTAGTGGCAAGCGTGGTACAGTTTTTGGCACACAGTGGCGGAAGCGTAAGCGAAACTATCCGTGGCCGATACTGAATAAAACGGGCAAAATGAAGGATGGTTTTAAGGCGGAAATATACAGCGACAAAGCAGTCATTAAAAACCCGACGCGGTATTTCAAATATCATCAGATGGGCACGAAAAACATGCCAGCACGTAAGATGTGGGGTATGACTGAACCGCAAGCACGGTATATTCGCCAGCGATTACAAATTTATTTAGAGGCTGAAGGAGAGAGATAATGCAATACGAAGACCCAATTTTAGCAAAGTTGCGCAACCTGTTAAATGAGCACGGCCCGAAAGACTTGAGAAATAAATACTATCTGGGCGATCCAATGGTGGTGGATAAATCAAGCTTGCCGATGTGTTTTATTAGTTATGAACGGCAGAGTGTCATTGATGATGCCTCGTATTCAATCGAAACGCACTCGACAGTGTTAATCAACGTGGCATATGACCTAACTAGGGATTTTAATAGTACAGCGAAACGTAGCGGCAGTCATATGGCACTAGTGAAAATGATTTGCGGGCGAGATAGCAAGAATAAATTACTACCTGAGACGATTTTATCTGTGCTGAGGCAATTCCAAGATGAGCAATCTGACGAGCTAATAATCGACCTGGGCAGCCAAACGGAAATAGAGTATGTAGTCAGCGAGCGGGGCGGCAGCGTATTTACTAACGAAGCTTTAATACGATTTACGGTGCGCACTCGCGACATGGTTGGATAAATATAAGCGCCATGGTATAATACGGGTAGTATATGCGATCAGCCTTGGTCGCATTTTCTTTTGCCCATTGACTGATTTCGCGTAAGAAAGGGATTAACCGTGAAGAAAGATAATCAGCCAGCAGCACCCGCACCGAAGCAGTCATTCTACCTGCCAGAGTTGGGCGTGTCTGTCGAAGCAGAAAGCTTTGAAGAAGCAGTTAAAAAAGCCAAAGCCGAAAATAAGGAGGGAGAGGAATAATGGCAGAGAAAAAGATTGTAACAGGTCGAAAGACCGCCGTGGGTTTGGCACTGGAAGACACCAGAGGTACCGCCAAAATGCCGACGTATTTTTATCCGCAACTAGATTTTAGCTTTAAGGACACGCCAGAAACGAAAACTAATGAATCGGCGTATAACAACATCACCAAAAACAATGCTGTCGATGTGATGAGTGTTAAGGGCGAGGGTTCAATCGGCGGCAAGACGTGGGCAAAGGGACTTTATTACTGGCTAGCACTGGTGTTTGGTCAAAAAGCCGCAACGACGCCTGTTGCTGGCGATACGGGGGCTAAAAAGCATTTGTTCTCGCTGAATAATGAGAATACTCATATTAGCTCGACTATCACCATCAAGGAATCGGTGTTTTGCGGGCAGTTTCCGTACGCCATGATTGAGAGTTTTAAGATTTCATGGACACCTGATGATTATCCGAAGATTGAAGTAAGCTTGATGTCGAAAAAATCCAAGGACGTAACGCCGTCAACCGTTACTATTGCGTACGACTCGACCGAGACAGAGTTTATTCCAAAGGACGTGCTACTGAAAATGGCAGCCGACGCAGCTGGATTGGCGGCAGCGCCAGAACTCCAGGATGTTAAGAGTTTCAGTCTGGAAATTAAGAAAAATTTGGAAGCAGTTCAGACGTCAAGTTCTAAGGATGATATTCAGGAAATCTTTAACAAAGACTTTGAGGTTAGCGGCTCAATCGAGAAACTGTACACCGACGACACCTACAAAGGCATGATGCTAAACGGTACAACTCAGGCAATGCAGTTTGGCTTTATCGACAAAAACCACAAAGCCGGTAACACCACGCCAACCAGTCTGCTGTTTACTATAAGCAAGGTGGCAATTTCTAGCCGTGAGCCGAGCTACGGACTGAGCGATATTTCAACTGAGACGATCAACTTTGAGGGCTTGCTGAATATTACAGACGGCAAGACTATCGAAGCTGAATTGGTTAATAAATACGAGTACTAGGAGCAAATAAATGAGTAATCGAGAACTGTTTATCGAACTAAAAGACGGGCGTAACGCCGTTATCCGCGGATTTATCCGCAATCGCGACAGAAGTATGTACCGACGGCTAATGCTGGAAGGTCAAACCATGTCCACTAAGGAGATGGAAGCTAGTGGTGGCGATGTGGATGTTGACCTGGGCAACGTCATGGGTGCGAGCGACAAACTGATTGAGAAGTTATTGCTGGAATACTGCGGCAATCGCGAACAGCCATTTGAAGCACTAATGGACAGCGAATTTGGCGACGACTACGAGACAATCAGCAACAAGGTCATGGAGGTCTTCGGCAAGGACAAGGAGCTCCCAAAAGAATAGAGGCGTGGTCAATTAAATATGACCGCGCGCTGCGCAACGGCTCTGGCGAAGTGCCAAAGATGATTCAGATTGCGCTCATCTGTAAGGAGTATGGTTGGACATATGACGAGTACATGGATCAGCCAGAGGAATTTACCGCGGCCATCCTAGCACGGCGTCAAGTCGAGGCGGTAGTCGAAAAGGAGCAGATTGATAAGGCGGGGCAGCAGTAGGTTGCCTCTGCTTTTATCTGTGCTTGTCGCAGGCGATGCCGTCGCCGTCTCTATCAAGGTGTGGCGCGTACCCAGGCTCACCTCGGCGCATGTGACTATAGCCAGCGGCGCGCGCTTCTTTGCAGCTACTAAAGTTCAGCTCCGACGGAGTGGGTTGCGGTGAGGGCGCAGTCTGGCGAGGTGTAGCTGCTGGTTGTGAGCGCGTCTGCTGTTGTTGGCGAGCGATAGCAGCGGCGGCTTCCTCTTGCTTTTTCTTTTCCTCAGCCTCTTTCTTAGCTTTGTCAGCACGTTCTTTTTCTTCCTGCTTGGCTTTTTCTAGTTTGGCGATACGTTCAGAGAATGGAGCACGCTTGTCTTCTGGTAGTCTATTGATGTCTGATTTGGCACGAGAGATGTTTTCGTTAGTGGGTTGTTCTTCAGTCTTTTTTACTAGATCCTCGGTATACTTGAGAGCTTTTTCGAGCTCTTGCTTATCGTAGTCGGCTTTTGTTTGACGGTGAAACTTAACCGTTTTATCACTGTGGCGTTTGCCATCAGCAACAGATATAGAGATATCGCTGTCTCCCTCTTTAATATTTTTAACTTCGTATTTGATATTACCAGCTGCGTTTTTGCGGTCGTGGATGTCGGTTTTGTCGCCTGAGACTTTTACCTCGGCAAATGAGCTAACACCCGATATTTTGGCGGATAGCTCAAGCCTGTCGGTATAATAATCAAGCTTGATATTGTCTTCTATGCCAGAGATAACGATTGGAACATTGTCCTTTTCGAGGCGAGACTGCTCCATCACATTGCTGACATGAGCAATGACGAGAATAGCTATGATGATACCGCCCAAAATAGCCCAGCCTCGCTTTTCGTTTTTGGTAAGCGGTCTATTCTTATTTTCTTGGTAGATTTGCTTGAAGCTTTTGATAGATGGTTTAGCTTTGTCAATTTTATTAGATTCAGCAGATTTTTTGCGACGGAGAGATAGATTCATTTGGAGGACTCCAGGTTTAATTTAGAAAGAACATATTTCTTAAACTTAGTTGATTTTGAAGTGTGAGACATGCTTTCAAGGTTTGTCGCAGTTGTAGCCATATCACCTGTGTTCGTATAGTGTTTTTCAAGGATAAGCTCTACGTTACCGCTTTTTGTATATAAGACATTCTGCACATAAAAGCCACTGTCGTACTTTTTCTTCTTTACGGTCGCCCCAGCAAGACCAAAAGCAACAACCCTGGCGGCTGAAGTCTCTTTACCGCTAACGCGCCGTTCGTTGCCAAAATCGAAATCAAAGCCTTCGATCTCTGACCAGTCAAAGTGTCTAGCGAGAGCCCATTGTCCTTTATTGAAGGACAAGTCCACTCCGTGTTCATCACACCTGAGACTAGCGTTTAGTACTGAGTCTGGAAGCTCTGGATGAGACCCTTCGTATTTCCCGATAATTGTAATTGGTTTTGGTGTTTTATCTTTCTTAAATAGATTAAACATTGTAGTGGTTTATTTTCCTTTCTTTATGGAGGGATTATACCACGATGTGGTATAATATGGGTAATATATGCGGACTTTGAGCCGCATTTTTTTGTTGTTTTTCGTCCGCTAGGAAAAGAAGGCGGAAGATGAATAATAGCACACTCACTCTGACAATTCGAGCAAACGTATCAGCCTTGCAGTCTGCCTTGAAGACTGCTCAGGCGAGCGTTAAAAATTTTAGCAGCAATGTAGGTAAGAAACTAGTCGGCAATGCTACTAATTTGAAGGACTCTTTTAGTCAAGCGGGCGGATTCATTGAATCGACGCTGAAGCGCGTCGCTGCGGTGGCGGTGGGTGGTAGTTTTGGGTTGATGTCGTTCGTAAAAAGCGCATCTGAATTGCAGTCACTGCGATCGTCTTTTGAATCGCTAACTGGAACAGTAGAGGCGACAAATGCTGTCATGAAGACGCTATATCAGTACGGAAAAGAGACGGCGTTTGACAATAAATCCATCCAGGCGACCGCCAAAATGTTCCTGGCAAACGGCGTGGCAGTGCAGGATTTGATGGGCTGGATGAGAAATTTGGGCGACTTGGCGGGTGCAACTGGTGCAGATTTACAGGGCTTGGCGCTGCCAATTACACAGGCAATCGGTAATGGCAAGATGATGACACAAGACTGGTATCAGATCATCAACCAAGGTGCTGGTGGATTCAAAAAATATATCATTGCAGCGATGGGGGCGGGTCATTCCATTCAGACGTTCGGCGACGACCTATCGAAGGGCAAAGTTACAGCTGATGTGCTACGTAAGGCACTCCAGATGGCAAGTGATGAGGGTGGTATGGCTTTTCAGGGTGCAATTAAGCAATCTCGAACATTCAACGGACGCATGAGCAATTTGCTGGAAACAATTACCAATGTAGGCATGAAAATTGTTGGCGTGGATGCAGCGACTGGACAAGTCAAAGCTGGCGGTGTGTTCGACAAAATCAGCAAAGCCGTTGAGGATGCGACAAATTGGCTGGAGAAGAATAAGGATAAGATTCAGAAAATTGCGGATATAGTAATAAATAATTTCGTACCAGCAGTAACCGCTGCTGGCGTTGCCCTAGTGGCTATGAAAGTGGGATCGTTCGCTGCTAGTATGATTCAATTTGCGAATGCTATTCGTGGCGGGAAAACGGCCATGGAAGCATTTAATTTAGTAACTGGTAAAAATCCGATGCTTTTGATTGTTGCTGCTATAGCAGCGGTGGTTGGAGCATTAGTGTTTTTACAGGTAAAGTTCAATATATTCGGCAAAGCGTGGGAGGCTATAAAATCCGCTTGGAGTGCTGCTGCTAGTTGGTTTGGCGGTATCTTTAACGCTATCGGACAAGTTGTAAGTGATTTTGTTGGCGGCGTGCTTGGGTTTTTTGGTGATATTTGGAATGGGATAGTTGGCGTATTCAATAGCATAGTGTCGTTCGTGCAAGAATGGGGGCTTTCTATTTTAGCGGTAATCTTCGCACCGATATCTCTTGTCATTGGATTATTTTTCATGTTCAAGGATCAGATATTTGCCGTATTTCAGGCAGTTTGGAATTTTATCGTGGCAGTATTTACGCCAATAGTACAGTTCTTTGACGGTGTGTTCAGTGGCGCATGGAATATCATCGTGAGTGTGTGGAATGCGGCAGCTGGCTGGTTTGGCGGCGTGTGGAACGGCATCGTCGGTGTATTCGCTGGCGTGGCAGGTTGGTTTGGCGGTATTTTCCGTGGAGCATGGAACGCTATCACTGGCATATTTGGCGGGCTAGCAGGATTCTTCGGCGGCGTGTGGAATACTATTACTGGAATGTTCGGAAGGCTGGGTAGCTTTGTTGGTAATGCTATTGGCGGTGCTGTCAGGGGTGCAGTTAATGGTGCGCTAAGCATGGTCGAGAGGATGGCAAACGGATTCATTGGCATGATTAACGGTGCAATTGGATTAATCAATAAGATTCCAGGCGTTCACATTGGCAACATCGGCATGCTTCACATTCCACGGATGGCGACCGGTGGTATCGTTACTCCGCAGGGCGGCGGTTCGATTATTTATGCTGGTGACGGCGGGCAGAACGAATGGGTCGTTCCAGAAAGTAAGATGGCAAGCCTGGTGACGCAAATTAACAAGCGCAGCGACGGAGTTGGTGCACGAGATGTCAACATTACCGTAAATGTTACTACTAGAGATGAGAAATTTAACGAGGAGGATGCAGTGAATATCGCAAAGCAAATCAATCGAGCATTAAAAGCACAAGGATTGCGACTTGATCAACTAGGAGCACTCCGATGATACGATTAAACGGACAGGAAATACCAGTATACCCAAGCGGCTACGACGATTCGCCAGTGGTGGTAAAGACTGACAACCTTTCAATCAATGGCAGTATTGAAAGGCATAGCTTTCCATCCAAAAAGCGTGCCAAAATGACATTTACAGCGGTAACGCCAGTACAGTTTCGATTCTTTGAGGATATCTTTAATGCCGCTGGCACGGTGAGGTTTTATAACGACCAATCAAAATACGGCGTGCTTCAGTTTGACGGGATTATGACAGACTGTGACACCGACGAGTATATTCGCGGCGGCAGCTTGATGACGAGCCTAACCGTAACAATTCGGGAGGTGTAAATGCAGGCGGTTTCGTCTAATTTCATCAGCAAGGTCAACGCACCGCGTAAACAAACCGACTTCGCGGTGATGCTGGGGTGGAGTAAGCAAATAAATCCGACCACGCGGTTTTTTAATCTCGATTCTTCAGCACTGGACGGCGGAGATTTTCTGAAAGGGTCGGGCGACGTGGTAACGTTTTTCGACAAGTATGTGTACACGGACGAGAGTCGTTTCGTCAAGAACTTCAAAATTAGTAAAAAAGTGAGTAGTTACTCATGGGGCGTCGTCACAGCTCAGGCGACAATCACACTGAATAACACGACGGGGCGATTTTTGCCAGAAAAAGACCCAGTGATTGGCAAATTTATCAAGGCGGGGCGACCGATAAAGATATTAACTGGATATGACGGCGAGATGATTACGAACTTTGTTGGGTTCGTGGGTACGCCGACGGTTAATATCGTGGAACAGACAGTGGAGCTGACGGCGTTTGACGCAATTACCTATCTGGATACAAAATATTCCAATTTGCCGGCGTTTGTGGGCAAGTTTGCGCACGAAATTGTGCGAGATTTACTGATTGAGCAGGGATTTAGCGCCAACCAGTTTGAGATCGACCGGTCGCAACAGGTGGCGATTGGCTATTTATCGCCAAAGGACAAGAGCGTAACTGATTTATTGAAAGAATTAGCAGAGGCGGAAGCTGCGCTGGTCTTTGTTGACGAGCAGGGGATAATTCGGTTCTGGAATAGAACGCACTTGGCGAAGACTCAGCCGACGGCTCATAAGTTCAGCTACTCTAACCTGACTAACCTACAAATTAAATCAACGCCAGTAATAAACTCGGCGCAGGTGGTAGCAAAGCCATTCAAAGTGCAGGCATTTCAGAAATTGTGGGAGCTGGAGCAGGGCAGTGAGCAAACGAAAATAAGAGCTGGTAAGACTATCGACATTTTCGCTGAATTTCAGGATAGTGTCGGGGACTTTTATGCTGTAAGTGTAGATAGACCAGTTCACGCAAGCAGTAATTCTGGTACATCGATGTATTCTGGCACGAGAAATTATGATGGTGGAGGCGGTGCAATCAATGTACAGCTGGTGTCGGTATATAACTTCGGCAGCACTTACAAAATGACCTTCCGTAACAACTCAAGCGTGGACGGATATATTAATCGTATCCAGTTATGGGGTGTACCAGCAAAGGTAGCGCAAGTAATTACCGAAAATGCCGTGAGCGAGCCAAGCATTGAACAGTACGGCGTCAATCCTGACACGTCAACCGGTTTTGGTGCAGAGGTATTGAAGATTGAAAATAACCTGGTGCAGGATGTTGGCGGTGCGAGGGCGATCGCCAACAACATCGTAACGTTGTACTCAAACCCAAACAGACAGTTCAAGTTAGATAACTTTTTTGTGCCGTATTTACAGATCGGCGATACGGTGGACTTGCAGATTGATGAGCTGGCTGATAGTTTCAGTTGCTTTATTACCAGTTACGAGCTGGCAGGCGGCGTGAATGCTAATTTTCGACAGAGCCTGGAGGTGGAGGAACGTCCGAAAATTAGTGCGTTTGAGCTGGACAAATCAACGCTGGATGGCGGAGATGTGCTAGCAAACTAAGTATGGTATAATGTAAGCAGTATATACGACCAGCCAGAGCGGCGGTCGTATTTTTATTGGAGGAAATAATGGATAGCGAAACAGCCAAGCAAACGCAAGACCAAGCCGAACTGGAGAAAATGGCAGATTTTTATGCTCAGCATTACAGCCAGGTGTACTTTGTGAGGTGTCTGAAAACTAATCTGGTAGTCGCAGTTGAGTGTTTTCCGGCAAAGACAATTCAAGGCTTTTCAGCAATTACCGCACCTAGGCGTGGAGGCAACCGTGATATTTATGATTATCAGGGGCTATTTCTGACGACCCGTGAGAGGCTAGATAAAACGCCTGAAGGATTTCCGATGATTGGTTATGAAGCATTAACCGGCAACGACACGCGGTTATCTAAATTTGAGAGAGGAACAATAAATCCAGTGCAGCCAGGCGAGGCTAGTCCAGTAGAGCTGGTGAACTCATTTGCTATGAGTCCGTTCGAGCGAGCGCAGCTAGAGAGTGAAGTGGCACTAAAGCAAAGTGCCAATAAAGAACAGGCAGATTACGAGCTGAAGTATAGCGATAAAGGTATGATTATTGAGCGATTTGAGACATTTCAAGTAGAAAGGGTGAGATGATATGGCGTATGTTAACTTGAACTTTGTGCCGGGCGAAATTTTAACGGCCGCAAAAATGAATCTTTTAGCGGCAAATGACGCTAGTTTTCATGATGGAACGGGGATAGGCGATGGTTCTATACAACCAGAGAAACTAGCAGACAGCCTTAAAACCTATAAATCTACTGAAATGGATACTGGTCAAAAATGGATTGACGGTCGTACTATATACCGTAAAGTCGTGCGTGGCACTGTGAATATGACTGGCAACAGTGCATCAAAGCTCGCTCATGGTATTCAAGGCTTGACTAATAGTTGGGAACTTATCGGCTATTATGGCAATATGCGGCTTGGCGGCACTTTATCAAATAATCTAGTAAAGCAAGCACTGCCTTATATCGAGAATACGCATCAATCAGGCATAGCCTCAATTGATGCCACTCATGTTACTATTTCTGGTAGCTACCCATGGGGCAATTCAGAGGTTAGTGTTGTGTTAGAGTACGTTAAGTAGCTGCACCAATCGCAACCCAACTAAAGTAATACACGCCTCTTAGCATAGCACCGTCAAAACGCCTACATCTTGCTGTAAACCCTGAGTTGGTAACGCCAACAGCTCCAAATGTTGCACCAGCCCAAGACGGATTTGGTGCATCTGACCACGGATCGCTAGCGTCGCCATAACCGTTATACGTGCAAATGATAGTTGGTATTATTCCGTTCTCAAATTCCTTTGGAAACGTGACTGATGTCGTAGCTTCTACGGTATCAGTTGGCACTCTTACTCTTGCTCGACCATACTGGATGATAGCAGGTACAACTGGCAGAGTGGCATCGTCTTGTTTCGATTGAATAAAATCTTTCCAGCCAATATGTTGTGGTTGTATAGAACCATGAAAAAAGAATTATGTTTACGGTAAAAGCGTGGTATAATGTAGGTAAGTATATGCGTTTCAGGACGCATATTTTTATTTGGTTGCGGCCTGGGGTGAGAGAAAGGAGACCGACAAAGTATGGCAGCAGCAAATAATACTAACGAAGCGGAGCTATGGCAAAAATTAGGAAAGATGGACGCCGATATACAAAACATCAGGAATCAGATAGAGTCAATCAGCGCAAAGATTGACAGACTGGATCTGACGGTGGTAGTAGAGCGGCTAGTGAAGCTGGAAAAAGACGTAGGAAATCATGAAGATAGACTAGACAAACTAGAAGATAACCAAGCAAGGATAGTTTGGTTTATCATCGCCGCCGTGGCTGGAGCAATACTGAAAATGGTAATTATCGATAGGATAGCGAAATGAGTATGTTAGAGCAATTATTCTTTATGGCGATATTTGCAGGTGCATTTAGCGGTGCATTGGTTGGTTTACTTCTTGCGGCAATTTTCAAATTTGTTTATCGGCTCATTAAGAAAGTAATCAAGGAGGAGTAGGAAATGGCATATCAAGAACTAACACAATTTAACTCGCCGAACTATACGCCCGAAAGCCAAGTATCAGCGGTGTATGGCATGGCACGAGCCGTAGAGGGCGTAACGTACCATTGGTGGGGCAGTAATTCAGACTTTATGTCGATAGTGAATTATCTGTGCCGCGCTAATGGCAACACCTCGGCACATACTGTCGGCGAGGCGGGCAGAGTGGCGTGGATTATAGATGCTGTAAACGCCGCTTGGCATGCTGGTAATGCTAGAGGTAATGCTACGACGGTAGGTTATGAATGCAATACACGCCTTAGCGATGGTGATTATGAGACGATGGGCGAGTTCCACTACGATATGGAGAAAGCCTACGGCCGCCGTCTAAATATTTACGTACACAAAGAATGGTTCAATACCAGTTGTTCGCCAATCGACAAGAACCGTATCCGTGCAATAGCTGACCGCTATCACGCTGGCGGCGGTTCGCGTCCGACAGTCAACGAGACGCAAATTCGCGAAGTGTTCCGCTCGATTTTGGGGCGTGAAGTTGACCCAGAAGGCTTGCGGCATTATTTGGCACAAGCTGCCAAGGGATGGTCAATCGACCAAATTCGTGCTGATGTAAATAATTCTCAGGAAGCACACCAACGCCGTGCAGAGCTGGCTCGCCAAGCGGAAGAATTGAAACGAAGCGAGTGGGTGCGTAACCTGAACGATATTGAAGACATAAAACTGGTCGTCGCACCAGTCGCAGGACTACGTGCCGTCAATATGATAACTATGGAAGCGTTTGGTAACGTGATTCCTAGAGGGACGGTTATCGATATCGCCAAGGAGACCATAGTACAGGGCAAGAAATACTACCTATCGCAGTACGCCGTTAAGAATAACAAGCCGTTCGGCATTGCAGCGACAGAGCTAGTTGCGCCAGCTGATCCGAATAAAGATAAGCCGGCATGGCAAAAGAATCTGAAGGATATTGCCGACCAAGACTTCTGGACGCGTTCAGAGTGTGAGGTTACTGACCTAACTACTGGAAAATTAGCAAAGAAATTGCCAATGGGGACGAAGGTTCGCGTCACTCATGTTACGAGACTGGTTGATGATGACTTGATGGTGTTAGAGGGCGGTACGCTGGCAATCGATAAGCTGTACCTGAGCGATAAACCAATCGACAGCCTAGAAAAGCGAGTTTCGGCGCTGGAGGTACTCGTCAATAAAATCATCGAATTTTTAACCAATTTGTTCAAAAATTTTAATAAATAATAGGAGGAAATATGGAAAAGATTAAATTATTATTTAGCTCAGAAACTAAAAACGGACGAGCTATGAGGACGCTTTTACAAGGGTTTTTAGGCGCAATGATAACATTTACGGCTATGTATAGCACACCTCAGTTTATAGGGTTTATGAGGAGCTTAGATGCATTAACAGGCTCACTTATATTCTCTACTAGCTCGGCGACAATAGCTGCGGGAATTAGCCGTTTGATGCCAGTGATTAGTGCGATTATAAAGCTGCTTAAGGAGAAATAAAAATGCTGAGGCAGGTCGTGCCAGTTCGCGGTTCAATTGTCGGACACTGCTATTACGATGCAACTGAGCGCGACCTGTCTGTCGGAGCAGAAGATAAGGCGGAAGGGTTTCGTACTGGTGATGTTGCCAAGTATATATCACTAGGCAATCAATCGTCGGCAGTGCTGTATATCCGCATGCTTATGCCTCACTATGCGCAGATAGTTGAGGCTTATTTGGATTTGTGGTGCGTAGTGGCTGGTAACAATGGCGTGCGTGCGGTTTTTGCGCCAGTTGACGGTTTGACGCCAGTAGAGTTGTCAAGCAGTCAAATCGATGAGATGTGGCGCAGACTGTATGGCAAGAGCGATTCAATTAAGGCGGAGAACGGCAGGATTCGAGTTGCTGGACTTAATATGAAGCCAATCATTCCTGAGAAGACGCGCGAGAGCGAGCTAATGGCGCTGGTGTTAGCGTTTGACACGCCGCCGCAGGGCTTTAAGCTGGAGCGGTTAAATTTGTTGCTGGGAACGGAGATGTTAGTATGATTGGCGATAGGCAGGAGAAGGGCTATCGAACTGGGCAAATAAAAGGCAAGGATTATATTTATATAACTGGCACTCCTGGTATGGGCGGTAGCGCCGGCAATAAAGGCGGAGCACCTTTTAGATATTTATGGTGGGCGGTAGAAGCTCACAAGTTGGCAGTATTAAACACAAAACTGGAGATTGTCAATGATAACTTTGAACTATTTGACCGCTACATCGATCCAAATGCTGACATCACCACAAATACTGCTCAAGCCTACAGAATATTATTATCAGCGAAAGCGCCCGTTGGCGACGTGGTGGATTATTCGGCGGTTAAAAGTAATACCAATGTAGTAGCTGGAGCCGGCATTGGCAAGACACTAGTAGCTGACGAGACTATGTTGCCGCAGCCGACGGACGCTGGCTATAATGGTAAAATCTATGTAATTATCGATATGCTGAGCACTGATAAAGCGCCGCTGGGAGATAAACTACTAAACAATAGTCCTGAATATGAAGCTATGCGAACTAAAGTGTATGATTACGAGGCGCGTCTATGATTGGTAGCAGAAATCAGGAATATCCCTATCAGTGCAAAACCGCGTCACTGGCAGATGCGCAGTGCCGATGGCTGGAGGCGCATACGCTGGTAGTATTTTTACCAAAGGATTTGATAGAGATAAAAAACTTATTCGTTTACTTGGCGATTGGTTTTGATAAAATTGAACAGCTGGGACAAATGATAGAGAACACTACGCCGCCAGAGCTGCGTAAAATTGGCTGGATAGGCGGTAGCGGCGGACGCAAGATATTTAATTCTGGGCTGGAAGGCGACACTGCCAGCGTAAAATATGATTTCTCAAATGAGCTGGAACTATTTGGACTAGCAGACGGCAAACCAACAGAAGTGAATGGCACAAAAACACTTAGATTGGAGTTTGGCTGCGGTAATTCAGGTAGTAACGGAATGCTATACGGAAAGGTGAGATTATGGAAAGTGGACATAGTTTATACTACGCAAGGAATACGGTAGAGCCGCCACGTCCGAGCCAGAAGCGATTGAAAAAGAATGCCATGGCGGAGATGGGCGAAGTGATCATGACCGACAGGCAGATCGAGCACAGCCCAAAGGTGTGTGCGACGTATCAATGTGTGTGGTGCGGCATCACAAGTGAAACGCCGACGATTATTTGCAAGCACTGCCATAATTGTCAATATTGCGGACAGTATCAGGGCGGCGGATATGATCATGAGTGTATCCGTTGCGGCAATTATCTGCCTTGATTTCGCTATCATAATTTGCTATATTAATAGAGAACAACAATCGAGCAAGGGAGACCTCAGTAAAACAGTAATGTTTTTTGCTGGGGTTTTCTCTTTTTGACCTCAAACTTATATCAAAAATAAGTGAGGGTAATATGTTCGTTGTAGACAATAAACGAATTACTACGATGCGTAAACGCCTCGGCAAAGCGTCAGAGCTAATCAAAGATGACGCGTATTTGCCAATGTTTCGTAACCGACAAAAGAAATACAAACAAGAGTTCGACGAATCAGTTGAAGTGGCGAAAACTAAACGCGACCCTGAGCGGTACCTCGCGTCGGTTTGGTCGCTTAAAAATCTGGAGCAGTCGCTACTGTGGATGCGTAGCCGAATCGCCAGAGCGATCAACGAACTGGCGCGGCAGCGGCAAGAGAAGAAACAACGGAAAATGGAGGAAAGAGCCAGACGAGATATGAATTATAGCGGTAGAGCGAAGATGTCGCAGATGTTGAGCGATATGGGTATTTGCCTAAAAAGCTAGCTTGGCTTGAAAAATGGAGGGTAGCGCCCGGAGAAATCTAGCGGCGTGATTTTTGCGTGTCTACTGCTAGATATTAGATAACCGATAACACTATTTGTAAAGCAAATAACATCAGCCGACACAAATTAGGCAAAATTATTTGCCTAAAAAGCTAGCTTGGCTTGAAAAATGGAGGGTATAGTGGGTGATTTTTCATAATAATTAACCAAAAACGATCTATATAGACTTGGAATATTTATTCCAATGATTATAACGATCTATATAGACACGAGGTGGGAGATTTAGGAGTTTTACGATGAAGATAAAGCGAACGCCAGCAGAGAATCAGCTGCGAGTTTACCTGAAGTGGTGTATGAATGTGAAGCAACTAACCCCTTCAACTATGGCAACAAAACGCAGTATATTAAGTAGATTTATTGCCCAGACAAATATTGAGGATATGTCGCAATTAACTAATAAAAAGCTTGATCGATGGATTGAGAAAAAGGCATTGGGACAGCTCGGTTCGAGGTGTAATTCTACAACGATACGCACTAATGTTGCTACGGTGATGTCGTGGATAGCTTGGCTGCGAGACATGAATTATCCGATGAAAATCAAAACTCGGATGGTAGTAAAGCCAAAGCCTGCACCATGCCGCCGAAAATGGTATACATCGGAGCAGATTGCAATGGTACTGAGTGGTTGTGATGATTTGCTGACTGAGGTGATGATTCGTGTACTGTTTGATACGGGGATGCGTGCACAGGAGTTTGCGAACTTACGCCTGAACGATTTGGACGGACGCACAATTTACACAGTGGGCAAAGGGCGTAAAGACGGCTGGGTGTATATATCTGACACTACTCGCGAGAGATTAGATGTCTGGATTAGGGCGGCTGGCGTGATTGACTACGTGTGGATTAAGACGACGAGGCGCAACTACTTTGAGCCGTTGACCGTCGACGGCATTCGCAAGAAAATACAGCGGCAATTTCGTGAAGCGGGATTGGAGGGGTTTCAGCTACACGAGCTGCGCCATAGTTTCGCTACTGACGTACGTAAGCGTGGTGCTGACGTCGATGTAGTGCGGAGATTATTGCGACATTCGAGCCTGCAAGTAACGCAGCGGTATTTACATAATTTGGACGGCGATATGTGTGAGATTTGGGACGAAATCAAGAATTATAAGTTGGCAGCAAATGCACATGCTGGTACGGCTTGCATAAGAGGCGAGATTGTGAATGTCTAGCCTACATATTGACAAAACGCTTTAGGTTTGCTACAATGAAAACATCAAGGTAAGGACAGCAAGGATTGCCGCCATGAGCCTTTCACTTTAACAATCTGGAAATTACGATTTATGAAGTAATTAACAGATTGTTTCTATGGTATAATATAAATATGGCGCAAACATTTTTCTTCTACGATCTTGAAACTAGCGGTCTTAATCCCAGGCAAGATCGAATTATGCAATTTGCTGGTCA